>Ga0209541_10006894_pt1 | contig 19221 bp, 22 predicted proteins | sample RifCSPlowO2_01_FD_184027 | JGI IMG/M metagenome (GOLD analysis project Ga0209541, IMG submission 184027) | Groundwater microbial communities from Rifle, Colorado - Rifle CSP2_plank lowO2_0.1 (SPAdes) (version 2) | ecosystem: Environmental > Aquatic > Deep subsurface > Groundwater | place... | reverse complement strand
AATTTTATTTCCATCTCAGGCAATGGCTGATCCCGATAAGTGTACCTAACTGATGTTTTATCATCAAGATAACCAAACACTTCATTAAAAGAATCTGACTGCATGCATACAAACCCGGATTTTATTAAATCAGCATGGAGATTCTTGAATTTTTCAAGATTCAACTTTTCAATAATAAGATCTATATCCTCAGTAGCTCTAGTTCTTCCAGAACTGATCGCAACAAAACCAGAAACCACAATATATCTACAGTGTTTCTCCACTATTGAACAAAATTTTGTACAGAAATCATCCAAAATATTTTTTTCGCCTATCCCCCTCATGAAGTTGAGTATGATGTTTATAATTATAAATGTTTCTTATTTTCTTAAGTTTTTCGCAGCACTTTAAATAAATGAATTCAATTTACTCTGATTCCTAACCTGATTAAACAATTTACTTTCTTTCAATATCTGGTTTAGATCATAATTGAATCTTTTTTTGGAAAACTTTTTTGCATATTCAATCATTAAATTCTTGTCTCCAAAAGCTAATGGCTTTGATGATACAGATTTCCTAGTTGCTTCCCTTACAACCCAGACACCCAAAGGAGTTGAGTAAGCATCTGTGATGAATCTCAAAGCAAGAATAGAGCCCTGCCTTTTAATTGATTTTAATTTCTCGAGGATTGCAAGACGGGCAGCATAATAGCCGCCAACAGTGTTTGAGGCATAGTTTTTCCTGCCATCATAACTCTCATAATCTGTGCCATATTTTCCTGTAGGAACATAGATCTCAAACAATTCATAACTAAAAACTTCTGGAAGGACTAAAATCAAGTAATGATTTCCAAGGTAGCCGCCAAAATATGCCAAAGGCTCTGCGATAGAATAATCTTTTATTTCAGAGATCAAATCTTTTCCAAGAGTGTCATCTGTTGCAGTTATAGACCATCTTGTTGGAACCAATTTCCTGTTCTTAGCTAGACCAAGGCTGCCTACAGAAAGTATCCTTGAAAGAAAATTCTCGTCAAAACCTTTATCATAGAGATAAGAAAGAGCATCTTTTGCATAAAGATCAGTATCTGAGACTGTTTTTTCAACTCTTGAATCGATTTTTGTATTTGATGTGATGGTGGCTTTTTTCAGATTGGCTCTTGGCCCTGTTGGAGCTGCATCTCCATGGACAGACAACGTAAATTGGGGTTTTTGCGCTAATTGAAATTCAATATCTGCCGGTTTAGAAGCCATTGCAACTTCCTGGCTCAACTCAATCATAGCATCAATCTTTTTCACATTTGCCTGAAATCTGGAATTGATCAAAGATGCCCTGTAGCCTATAACTTCATTGATGCCAAGGTTTTCATCAGCCCATTGCCTTGGAGCATCAAATTTCCAGACATCTTCATGAATCTCGCCAGGAGCTAGGATTCCGACAGAAATATTTGGATAACCAAAACGGCCGACAAAAGGAGCTGGGCTTTCGCCTTGGAAAGACTCTTTTGACAAAGTGTCTTTGACTTTGAAATATGCTCTTGCTTTTGCAATCATAGGGCAATTGCTGTGGTGATGAGGGCCTTTACAGATCAAGCAAGAGATGTTTGGATTGTTAAGCTCCATAAATCTTTGGATAGTGTTTAGAATTAATAAGTTTTGTGCATTTAAAAAGAACAATTTAAAAACAAAAGGAGATTTATTTGCGCAATGGCAAAACAAAACATTTAAATAGTAATTGATATTTTATAGTTATCAATTGATATAAATAAGTGATTAAAATGCCAGAACTAAAATTCACTAAAAATGAGATGATTGAAAAAAGAAATCAAATAGTCAAAAGGTATCCTAATTTGAGCACTGTCCTTATTGTGGAAGATTTTCTAAAAAGAAATAAGGCTGTTCCAATAAAGATAACTGAACTAAAACAAAAATTGCCAAAACAGATTATGCACCAGACATTAAAGATAATACTTGAGTACCTTTTCAGAAGCGGAAAAATTATTTATGGCCCCAAAGGGATACAATGGATATATTCAGAACCTGAGCATTTAAGAAAGATGATGGAAAACTCTTTGGAGATTTAGAATGTTTAATGGCAAAGAAGTAAGAATATTCCTGAAAGGCCAGGCAAAGGATAATTATCTTGAGCTAAAAAGGAGGGATGATAAGGAGTCACAAAGTATCCTAAACTCTATAGAGCGGTTAAAAGGAATTCTTAAAGATAATCCTCAATTTGGAGATCCTATTGCCAAAAAACTAATTCCAAAATCATTTATAGATTTAGGTGTCCAAAACTTATACAGAGTAGAATTATCCAACTATTGGAGAATGATTTATACCCTCGAAGGCAATAAAATCGAAATATTTTTATTTGTCTTGAATATAGTTGACCATAAAAATTACAATAAACTGTTTGGATACAAGAAAAACTGAAGGTTTTTCTGTACATAAAATTATGTAATAATTTCATTGTATAAATAGAATTTTCTTGTGAATTTGCACTTATAACAAATCACGTTAATAATTGGAACTTTGTTCCATTCATAATGAGCGATTTGCTTAGATAGAAATGCTCAGGTATTTCTTGTACTAAAAATTGCATGTCAATTTTTATGTATTAGGAAATAACTTTACAAATATTTTAGAATACGAACATTAAAATTATTTCCTATAGTTTTTGCATACCGGTTTTGTATCTTTATGAAACAGCACAATACGAAATATTCATGGCAGATATATTCTTGACAGATATGTGCTTGATATATTAGTTAACACAAATGCAACCAAACAATTTAAAAACAAAAGGAGATTTATTTGCGCAATGGCAAAACAAAAACTCTGTCTTGGCATTGAAAGCACAGCTCACACATTCGGAGCCGCTGTTGTCAATTTTGAAGGCAAAGTATTGAGCAATGAACGCATCTTATTCAGAACAGAAAAAGGAGGAATGATCCCTTCAGAGGTTGCAGACCATCATGTCAAGAATTGCGATACAATAATCAAGGCAGCTCTTGAAAAGGCAAAAATTTCAATGAAAGAAGTTTCTCTAATATCCTATTCACGAAGCCCAGGACTAGGGCATACATTAAGGATTGGAGCAATGACTGCAAGAATTTTAGCAACAGAACACAAAAAACCAATTGTTGGAGTGAACCATTGCATTGCACATCTAGAAATTGGAAGATTAGTGACAAAGGCAAAAGATCCTGTACTGCTTTATGTTTCTGGAGCAAACACACAAGTGATAGCATATGACGGTGGCAAATACAGAATATTTGGAGAGACTCTGGATATCGGAATAGGCAACTTTATCGACAGTTTTGCTAGAGAACTTGGCTTAGGCTTCCCTGGTGGACCAAAAATAGAGGAGCTAGCAAGAAAAAGCACAAAATATATTGAGCTGCCCTACACTGTCAAAGGAATGGATGTAAGTTTTGGAGGAATACTTACAAATCTAAAAATCAAAGTAAAATCCGGTCAATACAAAAAAGAGGACTTATGCTATTCTGTGCAGGAAACTGTATTTGCTGAACTGATAGAAGTTGCAGAAAGGGCAATGGCACATTGCGATAAAAAAGAGCTAGTATTAGGTGGAGGAGTTGCCTGTAACAAGAGGCTGCAGGAGATGTGCAGGATAATGTGCGAAGAAAGAGGAGCAAGATCATTTGTGCCAGAGAACCAATTTTTGGTAGATAATGCGGCAATGATAGCATGGACTGGAATACTGGAATTCAATTCTGGGAAAAAATTCAGCATTTCTAAATCAGATATAGATCCTTATGAAAGGACTGATGATGTAAAGATCAAATATCGGAAAGAAGCTGCTTGACTAACTTATCGATCCCATTGACTGGAAGCTTAAATTCGTACCTATTCTGAAGCAATTGCTTGAATCTGCCATTTATTGACTTTATCGCATACCCGATATAGGTTCCATTATTTTTTGAAGTTGTGTTAGACACATAAACTGGGCCTGTCATATTATCAGATATCCTATTTACAAGAACTAAGCCATTTGTGCCTGCTGCAGCAAAAACATGGTTGAGTTTAAATGTCCCTAAATAGCAAATTGTGTTAACACCAAGCTTTGGCTGGCCTTTTGAATATCCCTGCTGAACCAGAAAAGATTTAGTCTGATCACTTGCTGTCTCCCATTCTGCACAAAGTATCCTATCAGGCCTCAACTCCTCAAAACCATCCAATATATTATCTATTATCTCGCCATGCAGAAAAGCATCCCACTTTGAATTATTAATAATATTAAGCATATTCACTGCGTTGATTATATCCAAGGTATAGATTGGAATCGCATAGAAATTGCGAATTGTAGTATTTTTCGTGGGCATGCAAAAACAAGCCGGTATATTATCGATTGAATATTCATTATATTCTGTCAAATCGAATGTTTTTGAAAAGTAAATCCTAAGCCCTTTTTCCAAATCAACAAAATGTGAAGTATCTGGCTTTTTTTTAATCCATTCTGGCTCAATTACTTGGATCATATATCCTGCATTTGGATCGTATGGCATGAATTTCCTTACTTCTCTCATGTTTTTTAGAAGCATAGCTGAGTTTAAAAACGTTTAGGGTCAAAAATGGCGTAAACCTAAAAAAATGGAATAAAGCCCCTTAGCAAAGAGGCAAGAATAAACCTAAATTATTGAACTGGCCCTTCTGAATCTTTTTTCCCGTCCAGGTGAAAGCCTGGAAAATATGGAGCCGCAGTCTTTGCAGATAATCTCTTTTCTTATCTCGCTGAGATGGACATTGCTGCTGCCGCATTCAGGGCATTGCTTGATCTTGGTCAAATCAAGGGGTTTTTCCTCAGCTGCGCCAGTTTTCTTGCTTACAATTTTCTTAGTCTTTTTTGCCTTTGGCATACAATACAATAAGACATAAGGCTTTAAAAAAGTTTCGGTTAATTTGCGCTCTCTTTCCAATTTTTTATAAGCAATAATCTAGAATCATCATTCTTTCTCTTTCTTAATCTTCTGAAGAGTCTTTTCCCTGCCTTTCCAGTCAAGCGCAACTTCAAGCACTTCAATAATGTTATCTACTGGAATAATCTGAATCTTGTTAGCTTTTTCCTTGTCAAGTATTATATCCTTCAAATTTGATTTTGGCACAATCACTTTTTTTATGCCTGCTTCTATTGCAGCTTCCACCTTGGCTGAAACTCCTCCAACAGGAAGAACTGCTCCACGAACAGACAATGAGCCTGTCATGGCAGTATCCTGGTTTACAGGAACTTTTTCATAAGCAGAAATGACAGATGTTGCAACTGCAATGCTTGCAGAATCTCCTTCAACACCTTCATAAGTCTGCATAAACTGGACATAAATATCATATTTTTCCTTGATGTCTTCACCAAAATATTTTTTGATTATTGCAGAGACATTTTTAATAGCTTCTTTTGCTATTTCACCAAGCTTTCCTGTGGCTATTATCTCAGACTCTTTGCCACCAGGAGTCACCTGGCTTTCGATAGGCATGATTATACCTGAATAGATGCTGGTTTCTCCTCCCATGACTGCAAGGCCATTGACTCTGCCAATCTTTTTTCCTTCAGTAATAATAATCTCATATTCTTTCCTTCGCTCAATGATCTGGTCTGCAAGTTGCTGCTCAAGAGTCCTTGCAATATTTTTTGCATCATGGACATGCTTTCTCATTACTAATTTTGATTTTTGCTCCTGTGCTAAGTCACCAGCTGCCCTTATCAAACCGCCAAGCTCTCTTAACCTTAATGTCAAATGGCCTTTCCTATTAGCCCTTTTTTTCGCTTCCTCAATAATCGCCTCAACAGCCTCTTTAGAGAATTGAGGGATCTTTTTGTCTTTAGCAACTTCTTGCGCCACAAAAACAGCTATTTTTTTCTCATTTTCAGGAGTATCAGGCAAAGTGTCTTTCATATAAATCTCATAACCATATCCCCTGATTCTCGATCTCAATGCAGGATGCATATGCCTTACTGTCTCTAGGTTTCCAGCTGCAACCAAAATAAAATTACAAGGCACTGGTTCTGTCCTGACCATTGCGCCAGCAGACCTTTCTGACTGGCCTGTAATAGGATATTTTCCTTCCTGAAGAGCTGTCAAAAGCTCTTGCTGGGTTGCAGGATTTAAAGTAGCTATCTCATCAATAAATAAAACACCCATATTTGCCTTATGGATCATACCAGCAACTACTCTCTCATGTGATGGTGTTCCTAATCCTCCAGATTGGAATGGATCATGAAGAACATCACCAAGAAGAGCACCTGCATGAGCTCCTGTTGCATCATAGAAAGGCGCTTTTTTCTGGCTGAAATTATCAACAATGATCTTTGGGATAGAGTTTTTAGGAGGCCCAATCTTCTTATTGAGGTTTGCAAAGATCACAAAAGCAGCAAGGAAAAGCATGCCACCTAGGAAAAATGCTACAAACATAAGGCCGCCAAGTGTTGTACCTCCCATAATAGGCTCTTTTGTTGCTCCAAAAAATGGGGTGATAGTATTTCCTGGATCGCCATAATGGAAAAATGCCCACCAAGGGGCTATCATAGCCAAAATGACCAGCACAAAAATGATGATATTCTGATTCTTGAATGTGGTCATAGACTGGATCTTTGCCTTACTGATCAAATCCCTCGCATTGCCAGATGGCATTGTCCTGATCAAAGGCTGATTCTCATCATTGGGATTTGCAAATGAGATGACATCAACAAGCTTTTCTTTTGGAAGAAGGTCAGCTAACGCAAGACCTAACATTGATTTGCCTGTTCCAGGCTCACCAATCAATAAAACGTGCCTTCGCTGCTCAGCAGATTTCTTTATTACCTTAACTGCATCATCCTGGCCTATCACTTGATCTATCAATTTTTTAGGCACATTCAATTCAGATGTTGACTTAAAGTTTAGTTTAGCCATTTTTTTATCTCTAATCTAGTATATATAAATTGTAACATTTAAAATCCAAAACTATAAAAATGTATTGTTTGGTATATATGTTTGAGTATTACAATCATGGCTTCTATTGAGGATTATAAATCATCAATACCCTTAAAACTCTGCTATAAACCCCTAAATCTGCAGAATATGGACCAAAATAAAGAAACTCATTTATAAATCTTTAGGCATTGAATGGGATAAGATTAACTTATCTAATAACCAGACATTGATATTTGATTTTTCATTGATTTCTGACTTTATTGCTGGATGATTATCACAAGATTTAAATATTTAATTTTTATTATGATAATTAATGGCAGACCGAAAAATTTTTGCTACTTTGTTGAATTTATTAATACTATCAATAACTTTGCTATCAATAATTTCTTGTAATAATCCTCAAATTAGTGAAGAACTGCCGAACGTAAGCAAGGAAAAGATAACAGAAGTTAGGCTGACTTCATCTGATAATATGAAAATTGATGCAAGGCTATACAAAGCTGATAATGAAGAAAGGCCTATTGTCATCCTATTGCATATGCTTGGATCTGACCAAACATCTTATAATCTTTTTGTTCCAAAGCTTTTAGAAAATGGCATAAATGTGATGACTCTTGATTTTAGAGGCCATGGAAAATCAGGAGGAAGTTTGGAAAGTTTTGTTGATAAAGACTATCAGGCAATGATAAACGATGTGAATGCTGCAACAGATTATATTGCAGGAATAGAATCAATCGATGATGAGAAAATTGTGATAATTGGAGCAAGCATTGGGGCGAATATAGCATTAAATTATGCTGTAAATGATGAGCGGGTCAAATTTGTAGTACTATTGTCTCCAGGGCTTGATTACAAAGGAGTAAAGACTGATCAGGCGATACTGGATTATGGTGATAGGCCAATAGAGATAATTGCCGGCCAGGAAGACAAGTATAGCTATGATTCATCAAGAGCATTGACTGATAATAGCCCAAGCACAAAACTTTCTTTCAGGAATTTTGGAAATGATCTTCATGGAACAAACCTTCTGAATGATAAACTAATAAAAGACCTGATAGAAGACATTAAGCCAGAAATAATTTAGTTCTAGCCGGAATAATTGCGAAAAAAAACAGATAAAGCTTATTAATAACCTAATCAATCAAGATAACATGAGATTAAGCAAAAAAAATCTGGAGATATTATCAATGCTCAGGCAAAATGGCAGAGAAAAATATTCAGAGATAAGCAAACAGACAAAGATGCCGATATCAACAGTTTTCTCTAAACATAAGCAGATGGAGCATTTAATAAAAAAATACACTTCTTTTTTGAAATTTTCAGAAATAGGGTATTATATGAGATCTTTCATCTATCTCAAAAGCAAAAATAAGATGTTATCCTCTGAGTTATTGAAAAGTTCGCATATAAACTCAATTTACCAAATCAATAATGGGTTTCACTATCTAGTTGATGCATATTTCAAGGATATCGGGCAATTCGAAGAGTTCAAAGAGGTTTTGCAGAAAAACTGCATATCCTGGAAAGAAGTACCTATTCTTGATTCTGATGAAGAATTATTGCTCTGCCGAAATATAAATATGGTAACCTAGAATTATTCTAATTAGTCAATGTGTTACTAATAAAACGATCTAAATTGCTCTCAATACCTTTTTCTAATATACGCAATTTGACAGCATCTGGATTATTCAGCATTTCTAAATAAATTTCGGTCAAATAATCAAATTCTGCATATCAATCGGTTTTTTTAGCAAAATTTCCAAACTTAATGGAAGCTTTCCGGCTTTTTAGCAGCAAAACACTTTAAAAGTCAAAACACGAAAAGAGGAATGAAAAAAAGAGATCTATTTGACCAAACTTTTGCAAGAAACTTTTTTGATTATATTTCCAATCTATTTGCAGGAGATAAAGAGGAAGTGCTAATTGAATTTAAGGGAGCAAGGATATCCAATGGGGAAAAGCAGGATATCTGCGGCAAACTTACAAAAAATTATGGTTATCAGACAAGGCATTTCAAATATGTCAACGGAATATCCATGAGCTGTCCGAAGAAAAGCACAAAAAAGATTGTCGCTGCGCTCCGGAATGATTCGGCAATCTCATCATCCAGGCACTTAAGGAACTGCAGATACCAAGCAAGAAAGGCAAACTTGTATTATATACCTGAACTAAAAGAAGGATTTGCAAAGTCAAATGTTTCAATGCTTGAGCATTATATCCACGTGAGTGCAAAAAAGATTCTCAAAGCTGTCGGCTTGAACCATGGCTACAGCTGGAACCTAGAAAATATAGGCATCAAGCAGGCGCATAAAATGACTAAAGGCCAAGGGATCAGAATAGGAGTTATTGATTCCGGAATAAATTACAAGCATGATGAATTAGAAGACAGATTTGACAAGTTAAAAGGGTATAACTTTATTGATGACAGCAATGACCCAATGGATGATAACGGACATGGAACACATGTTGCAGGAATAGCTGCTGGAAAAACTTTGGGAGTTGCGCCAGAAGCAGACCTTTATGCAATAAAAGTGCTCAGCCAAAACGGAACTGGATCAGAAGGAGATATAATAAATGGAATTGAATGGTGCATAGACCATAATGTGGACATAATCAACATGAGCTTAGGGTCTTCTTATCCTTCATATCTGCAAGAAGAAGTATGCGAGGCAGCAATAGCTAAAGGTATATTTATTGCTGCAGCAGCTGGAAATTCAGGATATGGGCCGGATTATCCGGCAGTATATGATGGTGTGACTGCTGTAGCTGCAGTAGATTCAGACAATGAACATGCAGATTTTAGCAATATATGGGAAACAAATGACATATCTGCTCCTGGAATGGATATCTATTCATGCTATCTAGGAAGCTACAAATACCTTTCAGGCACATCAATGGCTGCACCCCATGTCGCGGGAGTTGCAGCATTAGGCAAATCGGTGCATAATTGCCAAGGTTCAGACCTGGAGTCCGCAATCAAAAAAACAGCTGAGAAAATCGGAGATAAAGATGAGCCTGATTATGAATCTACATTTGGAGCAGGCCTAGTCAGGGCAGATAATACTGTCAAATACCTCTCCAGGAAATAAATCAATTTAAATCGGTCGGGACTACCAATAGGAGGATGAATTCAATGGAACAAACAATTGAACAAACAAATGGAGAAAGAAAACCTTACGGATATCTGGTGAAATATGAATCAACAGAACAGCTACCTGAAACACTTGCAGGATTAATTGGAATAGCTGACAAGGTTGAATTGACATTAAGGATCCATTATCGGCAGACAAGCCTGAATTTTTTTAAAGCAATATATGGAAACGGCCTGCACAGCCAGGAACTTGAAGAAATGCTCACGCAGGTTCCTAATGTGATGAGGATTGAAAGGGATTACCTCGAGAAAAGAATTGAAGACAGTCAGTTGTGAACCATATCAATCATCATTTACTGATGCAAATCAGCAGCTTGTATCTTTTACTGCTGAGGCATAAACCTCTGGCTTAAATTTTCTAATGTAACTAAGCAAAATATAATAAGGCTTAAGATTTGGATGTGAATCTTCCATACTTCTTTTCCTCGCTGATATGCTGATACTTTCTTCCATTATCTGGTACATCAAATTGGTGAAATCGTCAAATGCATTATCAACTGCATTCCAGTTATGCTGCACTTTGAATATCGCGTCAACAATGTCATGAAGTTCCTCTAGTCTTTTAAAGCATGGGTCCTGAATTGCAATATCCATCTTTATAGAAATCTCTGCATCTGTTCCAAACAATTGGATCAAGTCTCCCATTAATTCAGAATAAATGGCTAATTTTTAAATATTATGATTTTATCTTTTAGATCTCAAATAAAGATTTGCTAATGATGCTCCTAAACTTGTACCTAAAAAGATTGGAAATAATCTTCGTGACTCAATATTTCGATGCAGATTATAAAACTCTGAGTGTGTCAATTCTTTGCCGTCAAGAATCCCTGCCATGATTTCTCCACTCTTGTATGCGAATGGAAGACCCATAGTTGAACATATAACATTATGATCTGGGAAAACTTCTCCAATCATCGGATAATTGTCGGGTGCAAGCTCTACTACTCCAGACCAAAAATGGCTGAATTGAATGTTAGCTAGAGATGGAAAATTTGTTTCAAAAAGGTACCTTAACCTTCTATAACTAGAATCGCGATTAACAGCGCCCTTGTTAAATTCTGATCTGCTAATCACTCTTCCCTCTCCGCCAATTATAATCCTATTATCAGGAGTTAATCTTCCATAAAAATACTCCGGCTCACATGCATCCCAAAACATTTCCCTACCATGCCAGCCGAGCATTGCCAATTGCTCAGGAAACAATGGATAAGTTGCTGCAGAACACCTCTGGTAAAGGATAAGCTTACCAATCATATCTTCTAGTTCTGAGACATTAGAAGCAATAGCCATAACTAATTTATTATATTTAATTTCATTATTCCTTGAAGTGAACGCTACCTTTGATTCCTTCTTCAATCTTTTTATTCCTGATTTTTCATAGATCTTCGCACCAATGGAAGATGCAAGATCTGCAAGTCCTTCGACAAATTTTAAAGGTTGTATCATTGTTCCTCTTTTATTATGCATCCCTTGAAAAGAATCAATCTTTAGATAATTTTTAACCTGCTGTGGCGACAGCAATGACACGTCCCCTTCACTCTGTCTTGCTTCATATTCAGATACAATCCTGTTTGCGTTTCGTTCCTGCAATGCAATATACAGGCTTCCTGGAGTCTCTAGATCACAGTTCAAGTTATGCTGATTTATTATTTGAAGAAGAGCATCGACACTTCTTCTTTCTTCAAAAAGATAGTGTATGCCGTTGCCTGTTTTTTTAAGGTCAGCCACATCTTGCTCTACCGAGTCAACTATAATCCCAGTTGATCTTCCGGTGGAGCCATGGCCAATTCTGGATTGCTCAACCAAAACACAATCAATTCCTTTCAATGCCAGATTATACGCTACTGATACTCCTGATAAACCTCCCCCAATAATTAGAACATCTGTTGATATGTTTTCTTCAAGTTGAGGTCTGGATTTTGAAAATAAATCATCTAAAAATATAGGGGTGCCATTCACATTTTTTCTCAATGTTGTTTGATCATATTTTACAGGCATAATCCTAAAAACAAGGAGATGATATATAAATGTTTCTGTTGTTACTACTTGTAGATTAAAACAAATATAACGGCATGTTTTAAAATATTATTGATCAGGAAAATTAAAAGCTATAACAATTAGAATAAATTAACGAAAAAAATCAAAATTAAAAAATCAGATCAACTGCTTTTCCCTTGCTTTTCTTCTCCAGACAGCAGACCTGCTTGGCCTTACTTTCTCTGCGCCTTTTCCTTTCCATCTCAAACCCCGAGATTTCCTGGCAGAGCTTGTAAGCCCCCTAAAGACTCTTCCTCTCTGATGGGCATCGCCAATCCAAGACAAGCCTTTGTCTGCAACAATCTCTGGATGAGAGCGGTCAACAAGGATTATCTCATACCAATAATCCATACCGTCTTTGCCCACAAAATAGCTGTTTAGGACTTCACAATTAACATATTTTTTATTTGCCCTCTGCTCTGCGATAGTCTGATAATTAATATCAATCACTTTTTTCCTTCTGGAATGCTTTGGCCTTCTTCCGCCAGTTATCATAGGCCTCATCCTTCCGCCTCTGTTAACCCGCTGCCTAACAATTATGATGCCGTTTTTTGCCTTGTAGCCAAGACTTCTTGCACGGTCAAGCCTAGTTGGCCTGTCAATCCTTAAAGTATTTGGCTGTTTTCTCCAAAGAATCAGTCTTTCCCTAATCAATTGTTCAGCTTCATCGCTAGGCTTGTTCCAAGACTCTCTAATATATTTGTAAATTCCCATTTTTAGCCTCCATTAGTTAATATTGCCTTTCAGGGTTCAGGCGAGCTAAGCCTACATTCCCTGCAAACATAAAGAATAATGAACCCTTTTTAATGGTTTTGGTATATAGAATTATTTACCCGATTAATCGATAGTGCTTAGGATAGAACAAATTAATCTTTGCTAGACTTATTTTTGGCTATTTATCCTTAAATCATTTGCCAGATATAAAATGCAGAGCCATCAGATGGCCATCAATGACAATCGGGACCAGGATCACCGTTGAGCTGACAATACTTCCAGATTTTTTCTTCCAGGCAACCTTAATCGTGGAGCCAATCTTCTTTTCCATAGCGTTTTGGTAGGCTGTGACAAGGATTCCCTGGCTCTTTTCATCAACGAATGCTTTTGTGAATGGCTTATCAACCTTTGACCATTCATCAGGTGACTTATAGCCAAGCATCAAAGCGAATCTCTTATTGCAAATCTTATTTGCTTCATCAAGATATAGGTAAACAGCCTGCCCCGATTTTTCAAATATCTGCTTATACTGGCCATATACTCCTTTAAGCAGAATACCATGTTTTTTAGGATCCATAATAAACCTCCGATATGTGTAATCACTATGACACCTGAATTTAAATATTTAATGTTTAATTTGGACTAGCATATTTAATCAAAAAAAGATGAGATCCATTGATATTTGATTAAGCCAATTAATCTTACCAATACTTTAATATACCCCTATATTTTTTAAATCCATAATGAAAAATACTGGAAAAAAGCTCAGCATAGGCGGCCAGGCGGTAATTGAAGGTGTTATGATGAAATCTGAAAATTATCTTGCGATATCCGCCAGACGAGAAGATGGCACAATTGCCTCAAAACTAGAGAAGTTGAAGAAAAAAAGCAGATTCTGGAAACTGCCGTTCATGAGGGGGATTGCAAACCTTATAGAAATATTTGTTATAGGTATGAAAGCATTGATATGGAGCGGAAATGAAGCTGCCAAGGAATCTGAAAAAGACGCAAAAGTGTCAAAAAACGAATTTTCCTCAATGGAAATATTTTTGCTGATCTTTTTCTCATTCGGCTTTGCCCTTGTTTTTTTTGTTGCGCTGCCGTATGCTGCAACACATTTTCTTGGGATCATAGAAGAGACAAAACCCATCCTATTCAATCTGGTGGACGGACTGATAAAGATAATCATATTTTTCGTCTACCTGATCTCGATATCATACCTAAAAGATATCAGAAGAGTTTTCCAATACCATGGCGCAGAGCACATGGCAGTGCATTGCTATGAATCTGGGCTCGCCTTAAATGTGAAGAATGTTAAAAAATTCCAGACAATGCACCCAAGATGCGGAACAGCATTCTTGTTGATTGTGCTCATAGTAAGCATATTGATATTTGCGCTCATACCAAGCATCCTTATGCAGATATTTCCAGGATTTATAAATCTGAATTTTTTCGCGAGAAAAAGCATATTATTTTCACTTAGGATATTGTTCATACCAGTTGTTGCAAGCGTATCTTATGAGTTATTAAAGCTAAGCGCCAAATATGAAAAAAATATCCTGTCAAAAATGCTTGTGTTTCCAGGAATGATATTTCAATTAATAACCACTAAAAAGCCTGATAACAGCCAGATTGAGGTGGCAATCTATTCTTTAAATCAGGTGTTGAACAAAGAAGGAAAAAACTAGTTCATTCAATTTGTTCTTTAAATTTATATATAATTCAGACCCAAAAATTGGGATAAGTGCGGCAAATTTCCAAAGATTTATATATATAGACTCTCTGAGTGTAATATTATATACTTTAAATATAAAATTTGATGTGGAGATGATAAAAAATGCCTCAAGCAAGATGTATGAAATGCAAAAAACAGGTTAACATTAAAGACCCAAAAGAGACAATCATGAAGAACGGCTTAAAAGCTGTTAAAGGTGTTTGCCCTGACTGCGGCACTAAAGTTTTCAGGATCCTTGGAAAAGCCTAAGGAAACATTTAACTAAAAAATTTGTGAGGTGAAAACATGCCAGAAGAATTAAGCTTCTATGATGTTAAAGGTAAAAAGAAGTTCAAATCAAGCAGTTACAAGATTGTAACCAAGAGTGGAAGAAGGTTTGCAGTTGCAAAAGCTCCAACAGGAATAGATTCATACAGGATTCTTGGAAAAGCATAAAACTTCTATTTTATTTTTTATTTTTGATTTGGATTTTGTTCTAGGCATAAACTAATTTTATCTGTTATTTGGTGAATTTTTAAAGAAACTGAATAACTATAAACCATATTTATCTGTTAAGCATTCCTAAAATCCTTTCATTCGTTGCAGCGAGGCTTCTATGGATTATGGACAGCACAGCTGCCTTATTTGCAATCTTATTTGCATAATCTGCAGATGATTCCAGTAATGAGAATTCAGGATCTGTCAATATCTCACCTTCTGTATGTAACTTATATTCAAATAGGTCATGACTATGAAGTGCAGCTCCTTGGATGAGAGCATAAATATCAGAAATTATCAAATCATTTTTAATGTCACAGGCAATCTGTGTGCAGGGTTTTTTAAATTTCATTATATCCCATGCAGAATAAAAAAACTTAATGGTCCTAAGGAATTTTGTGTGATACTCTTCTGGAACAAAATCTAGCATCTTTTCAATATTTTTTTCAGTCTTACGCAAGCCTGACAACTGTCTCCAGGAAGTTTCTGATTCTTCAACCAGATGCTGGAAATAATTCTCCTGGGATCTATGTAATCTAGCGAGCATGTCAACAGAAACATCATCTGGCAGACTGGTTGGGTATTCAACAACTATACCCTTGTATCTTTCCGGAGTCTTTTCAAATGGATGAGAATCAAATCTTTTTGGGGTAGTTGCTTTTGCGATTAATGTGATTATCCCTTGTCCTGGATCAATTTTAATCCCAAAATGATATTCATCCCTCACTAGAACAAATCCAGTGCCATCTTGCCTTTGCAATAATTCTGTTAATTGTAGAATCATGCTAAAAGAAAACTGCCAGGGCTATATAAACCTATCTATTTTGTTACCACTTAAAAGAAATGACAAAATTGAATTCTTTTTAATCAACAAAAGCTTAACTGGAAATTTGAAGGGCATAGGCTAATCGAACAATCTTTTCAAGAAGCGCGTCCTTTGCTTCTGGCGTAGAAATCCCCTTAATATCATTTGAGGAATAATTATATCTGAGCACACCTGGCTGAAGGTCAGCAATAACTACATCGGTTTTATCCTTACCTTTGCAGATTTGGTATCCACCATTTTTTCTTTCAATCTTAAGTCCATGCTTAACAACAATTTCTCTTAATGAATCATATGCATTTTGATTGACAGGCCTGTTAATTGGCTGCATATAGACTGTGCCATCTTGTATCTTAAGAAATTTAAATGTATGTTCATCTTTTCTAGTGCTTCTGATCCTGCATGATAAAATGGCATCATTTACATTTGGGCCATTGTATTTCTTTATCATTCCATCAATAACTGATACAATATTTATCATTGTGCATTATTGAAGGTGGCTAGTATTTTAAATATGTTTGTATGCACAGACACTAAATTATATTTTAGAAATTTAAATAAGGTATCTGTTATACACTGCAAACACCGCCTTTTTACAGTCAGAATGATCAATACCATACACAATACATCTTTCTAATGGGCCTGTAGAGATAAATCTGATATTTACATTTGCATCTGCTAACGTTCCTTGGATATTAGCTGCAAGGCCACGATTGCCCTTTAAGCCTTTTCCTGCAACAACAAGGCTTCCAAGATTATCCTGGAATTCAGTCACTGGATCTTCTGTCAATGAATCAAGCTTTTTTATGATTCTATCTATCTTGTTTGGTGCAGCAATCTGCTCTTCACGGAATATGACTGACATATCATCAATACCTGTTGTAATAAACTCAACAGAAACTTTTTCATCCTCAAAAATCTGAAGCATTTTTTTTCCGATACCATACATGCTGTTCAATCCAAAACAAACATAGTTAAAAGCGCACAGGCCGCCTTTATAGGCAACACCAACTATAGGCCTTTCTGGATCACTTAGCCGGTCTGTTACTATCAATGTCCCTTCGCTCGGATAAGTGAACATGTTTCGGACATGAACAGGTATTTTTTTCTTCCTGACTGGATTTATCGCTTCATCAAAGAAAACATCAAATCCAGAATATGCAAGGTCCCTTAGCTCATTGAAAGTCAAAACATCTATCTTCCTTGGATTTGCTATCAATCCAGGGCTTGCTGCATAAATGCCGTCTGTTTCTTTAAAATTCTCATAAATGTCGGCGTTTAGAGCTGCTGCAATATATGCTGCAGTCAAATCAGAACCGCCTTTATCAAATGTGGCAATCTTTCCTTCTCTAGTATAACCATAAAATCCGGGGACTATCACCATGGATTTGATATCTGTAAAACTTTTTCTGATCATATCTTCTGACTCTTTGAAAATTTTTGCCTTGCTATAGTCAGATGACAAAAGAAACAAATCCCTTGGATCAATCAGATCTGCCCCTATTGCTTTAGCTATTACTCTAGCGCTGGCATCCTCTCCAAACGATTTAACTGAAGCGAGATATTCTTCTCCTGATAAATTCTGAGAAAGCCTATATTCCAGCAATTCCGCTAATTCATCCAAGTCTGCCGAAGGCCAAAGTGAACGGTATCTGTCTAGTATCTGCGCTTTTAGTGACTCATCTTTATTCTTTGTCAACTCTTTAAGCAGACTAGTTACTTTCACATCTGAAGGAGATCTTTTTCCAGGGGCTGATACAACTATAATCTTTCTATCTTTATTGTCCTGTACAATATAATTTATCTTAGCAATATCTTCAGGTTTTGCCAATACACTTCCGCCGAATTTGCATACTACAAGATTGTCCATGGACTGTGGAAGTCATGTATAATTTATAAAGCTATTCAGAATTAAATCAATAGAAAAGAAAAAATAAATCTTCAATGAGATCTAAAGCTTCTCCTTGGACCGCTATGGCCTCTGCCTTGATCCCTATGTCCAAATCTTCCCCGTTCTTCAGGCTTGCTTCTCCATTTTATAGCTTCTCGCTGAACATAAGGCATTTCCAGCTTAGGAATAGCCAGGTCATTATCCCTTATGACTCTGGAAAAATTGTCATGGTCAGGCCCAGTAAGAAGATTAACAGCCTTTCCTTCAGCGCCGGCTCTTGCAGTCCTGCCAATCCTATGGATGTACTGTTTGCTGTCTTTTGGGATATCATAATTATACACATGAGTAACACCTTTAATATCCAATCCTCGAGCAGCAACATCTGTGCAGACAAGGACAGCAACTTCTTTTGAATGAAATGACTCCATAGTGCTATTTCGTTTAGCCTGAGAAAAACCTCCATGTATCGCAAGAGCGTTAACTCCAGACATTGTCAGGTTTCTAGCAACAAAATCTGTTGTATTCTGGGAATTGCAAAAAACCATAATCAAGCCTGCATGTTCATGCTTAAGAAGATGTATCAATAAAGAGAGCTTTAGATTATCAGGAACATCATAATATACCTGAGACAATTTTTTTGGGTCAACATAAGTCTCTGCTGATATCTTTATTGGGTGGTTCATATATCTTTGAGCTAACCTGACAAGATCAGAAGGTATTGTTGCAGAAAACATCATGGTTTGCCTTATTTTGCCGCATTGCGAAACAATCTGCTGAACATCGTCGATAAAACCCATGTCAAGCATCCTGTCTGCTTCATCCAAAACAAGAACTTTAACTTTGTCAAGCCTTATAGTCCTTCTTTGCAGGTGGTCAAGAATCCTACCGGGAGTCCCAACAACTACATCAGCCCTTGCAAGATCATCTATCTGAGGATTGATCGACACTCCCCCATATATCGCAATCATTTTCAAGGGTTTATGCTTTGAGAAAACCCTCAACGCTTTAGTTACCTGCTCTGCAAGCTCTCTAGTGGGAGTGAGAATAAGCGCCTGAATACCCTGGCCAAGAACAGAATTCTTTATGATTACTGATGCAAATGCAAGAGTTTTTCCCGAACCTGTAGCCGAGCTGACGATAACATCCTTCCCTTCCAAAATGAGAGGAATAGCCTTATCCTGCACTTCGCTAGGCTTCTCAAACTTTTCTTCTTTAATCGCCCTTAAAATAGGGTCTATTAGTCCTAATTTTCTGAAATTTTCCATTTTACCTATCCAAGAAAAAGTCAAATGCCTTTTCTTATATTTCCATAAGCAACCGCTTATTTATTAATGAAAAAGAGCTATTAGCTCTTTTATAAAACTTTCTATTGGAGAGGCGTTGCGTGGAAACTCATTAATTAATTATGTTCATCCCAGAATTTATATTTCTCAAGTATGCTCTCAACATTTCCTAGATATCTAATCACTTTTTGTTTAGGTCGTAATGG
>Ga0209541_10006893_pt1 | contig 19221 bp, 17 predicted proteins | sample RifCSPlowO2_01_FD_184027 | JGI IMG/M metagenome (GOLD analysis project Ga0209541, IMG submission 184027) | Groundwater microbial communities from Rifle, Colorado - Rifle CSP2_plank lowO2_0.1 (SPAdes) (version 2) | ecosystem: Environmental > Aquatic > Deep subsurface > Groundwater | place... | reverse complement strand
CGCGCCAATAATTCTCCGGGGCTTTACAGGCTAGAAATTTAATTCTTGTTTTTCTTTTGAAACCAGAATATTGGCCTGTAATAAAGAATCAAAAGTTCCGGCATCAGTCCACCAGCCGCGAACTACTGCGAACTTCATTGAATCGTCTTCTATATAAAAATTATTGACATCGGTAATTTCAAGCTCTCCCCTTCCGGAGGGTTTTAATTTTTTTATTACCTCCCAGACGCGATTATCATAAAAATATAAACCGGAAACCGCGTACGGGCTTTTGGGATTCTGCGGTTTTTCTTCTATCCTGGCAATTTTGCCGTCGGCAATTTCCGGCACGCCAAAACGGCAAGGATCTTGCACTTTTTTGAGGAAAATTTTTGCGCCCCGCTCCTGCAGCTTAAACTTGTCCGCATCGTCTTTAAAATTATCTTGATAAATATTATCGCCTAAAATAACGGCGACTTTTTCATTGTCGGCAAAATCTTCGCATAATCCCAGGGCCTGCGCGATGCCTCCGGCATCTTCTTGCAAAGCATAAGATAAACGCACGCCAAATTGGTTGCCGGAGCCCAAAAGTTCCAAAAAATGGCCGGCATGGCCGCGCCCTGAAACAATCATAATATCCCTGATTCCGCATTTGGCCAAAGTATGGAGCGGATAAAAAATCATCGGATAACGGCCGACCGGCAATAAATGCTTGTTGGTCACCCTTGTAAGGGGCAGGAGCCTGGTCCCCATTCCTCCGGCTAAAATAATTCCTTTCATACCCGTCTAAATTTTTGCACATTTTAATTTTATTAAAACCATGTGCAAATATTTTTTTTAATTAATGAATCCGCCCATCATCCGCCTTGCTCTGCGCCTACGGAGCAGTGCAAAAACTTAGGCGGGCATATCCTTTGATTTTAAAGCTAAAGTGCTGAAAAAGTCAAGAACAAAAAAAGACGCAAGATTGCGTCTTCCTAAAATGGCGGAACCGTCATATCGCATCCAAGGCTTTCCAAATATGCCTTCAACTCCTTGGGATTATCCTTGAAATGGAAGACCCGCAAACCGCAGCTTGCCGCAACTTTTATATTCGGCCCCCTGTCGTCAATAAACAAAATCTTATCGGCCGGCACATTAGCTGCCCGTATCGCCCGCTTGAAAACAACTCCGTTGTTCTCTCGCTTCAGGCACCCTTCTAAAAAAGAGAAAAAACAAATGTCAAACGCGTCGCGCTTCAAAAGATTCATCACCGTATTGTAATGGACAACGCACAAATCGGAAATAATGCCCAACCTGACCATATTCCGTGTCCGCAAGATATTGGCAAGACCCCACATTTCAATATCAACGGTTAGCATCATTTTCCAGATTTCCAAAAATCTTTCAAAAGTTATGTCTTCCAATTTAAGCGCCCGGCAGACTTTCTCATAAAATTGATGCGGATAAAGCCTTCCTCTGTCAAACTCGCCCACTATTCTCCAGAATTCGTATTCTCCGCCTATGGCATAATCCGCGGAAAAAATTCTGTTTATTCTCGCGCGCTTCAATCCTGAATATGGGTCCAGCTCATTCGCGACAATATCTTTATCAACTCCGATGAGAACGCAACCCAGATCAAAATAAACGAAATCTATCTGCGGCCTTTTTTCCACTTCGTCCTCCTTGGTGCTATTTGTATTGTTTTCTGTAATAGTCCAGATACTCTCCGGACTTTATCTTTTTCCACCACTCTTTATTGGTTTTATACCAATCTATTGTTTTTGTCAATCCCTTGTCAAAGCTTATTTTCGGCTCCCATCCCAAATCGCGGATTTTTCGCGTATCAATCGCGTAGCGCTTGTCATGCCCCGGGCGGTCCTTTACGCGCTCAATAAAACTTTCATCCCGGCCGCAAGCGAAAACAATCTGTTTTGTCAGATTTAAATTATCAATTTCCGGATTCTGATTCGCGCCGATATTATAAATTTCTCCCGCTTGTCCTTTGTGCAAAACCAAATCAATGGCTTCGCAATTATCCAAAACATAAAGCCAGTCGCGGATTTGCCCGCCATCGCCATAAACCGGAACTTTTTTCCCTTCCAATAAATTTGCAATAAACAGCGGAATTATTTTTTCCGGGTACTGATACGGCCCGTAATTATTTGAGGAACGGGTAATTACAACCGGCACGCCATAGGTGCGCGCGTAAGCCATGCAAAGCATTTCCCCGCCGGCTTTTGAAGCCGAGTAGGGGCTGGACGGATGCAGCTTGTCTGTTTCTTTCGCAAAACCGCCGCCAGCCATATCGCCGTAAACTTCGTCAGTGGAAATATGAATCATTTTCTTGATTTTCAAATCGCGCGCCGCCTCCAGCAAAACTTTTACGCCGTAAATATCTGTTTTTAAAAAATCATCGTCTTTGGAGATTGAACGGTCAACATGAGTTTCAGCCGCAAAATTTATAATCGCATCGCAATCTTTTGCGGTTTCGGCAACCGCCGTTTTATCGCAAATATCACCTTTTACAAATTTATAGCGCGAATTATTTTCAATATCTTTCAGATTATCCAGATTGCCGGCATAAGTCAGTTTATCAAAATTTATCACCTCATAATTGGCGTATTTATTCAAAATATGGCGTATAAAATTTGAACCGATAAAGCCCGCGCCCCCCGTTACGAACATTTTCATAAATTTTCTTTTATTTTGGCCGCCATTTTTTCCCCCTCGCCCTCTTTATATTCCAGCCGAAAACGGCCGTATCCGTCTCCGGAAAATCTGGGAATAATGTGAAAATGAGTGTGAAAAACAATTTGCCCGGCGGCCGCGCCGCTGTTTGCTACGAGATTATAAGCATTTAGCCCGGTGGCCTTCAGGACAGCCGGAGCAAGTTTTTTAGCGGCTGAAATGATTTTGCATAACAAATCTTCCGGCGTATCAATCATATTTTCATGATGCTCTTTCGGTATAACGAGAATATGGCCATGATTTATCGGACGATTATCCAAAAAAGCAAAAATCTTATCGGTTTCATAGACCCTGCGCGCCGGTATTTCGCCTGACGCGATTTTGCAAAAAATACATTCTGGCATAGCTTCGTTAGCTTGTTAGCTTCGTTAGCTTGTTAGCAAATTCTAAAAAGCTAATGAAGCTAATGAAGCTCAATATTATTCCAATTAAAATTTATCTTCTTATCATCATAGGCAATCCTCTGCTCGTCCGGTTCGCCCGCGTTATACGATTCCGTCGTATGATAAAAAAGAAAAACCGGCTTATCGCCCAATGCCTTATATCCGTGCGCTACGCCAACGGGAATCGAAATTAGTTGCGGATCGCTTTCATCCGATAGGATTGTCTGCGTTTCTCCCTTGGTCGGAGAATTTTCCCGCAAATCATGCAAAACCACCATTGCCCGGCCTTGCGCGAAAAACCACAGGTCGTCTTGCTTTTTATGCCAATGAAAAGCCTTTATCGTCCCGGGATACGCAAATGTGAAAGTCGTCTGCCCGAATTTTTTGAGCAGCTTGTCATCATCTCGCAAAACTTCCATCAAATAACCCAGTTTTTCATCGGAATTATTAGTGTCAGAAACATCCTTGTGGACTTTTAATTTTTTTATCTTGACGCCATCTATCATAATGCTTTTATTTCATTTTAGATGAATTTTCTCGTTTAGTCAAAGATGAAATTCCACTCGCGACCAGCAATAAAAACAGCCAATTAATGTTTATAAAATTAGCAACAAAATTTGGGCGCGCCAGTTCCAGCAAGGCAACCAGAATGAAAGTGATAAGCAGGCTGTAGAACAGATGTTTTAACATAGCTTCGTTAGCTTTTTAGCTTCATTAGCTTGTTAGAAATTTTTTTTATCATTGTTATGAAATTTATTTTTTCTCCTGTAAATTTTATTTTAATTCCTCTTATTTTCACAAGATCGCCGGGCTCTGCGTTTGGCAATGACAATAGAAATCTTACTTTCCCATTGGAAAAATCCGTATTTTTCAGGTCAAAAACAGTTTTTGCCGTCTTGATTCCCCCGCTCTCCGCCGGCGGCGCATACTTCGCCAAAATAAAATCCGCGTTTTTCAAATCATCTTCGGAATATAAATTTTCATAGCGCGGATAAAAAATATTTTCGCTGTCTATAAAAAACAAGCTTCCGCTCAAATCAATATTGCCGGCCGGCACAATAATATCTTTCGGGCTTCTATCGGAAAAAATTTTTTTATATTGCGTCCCCGCTTCTTGCATGTCCAGGCTGTCCTTGTTGATGATGATTGTCTGAATGCCATCCGCAACGGTTGCGCGGAGGAGAAGCCGCGAACCGGCAAAAGAAATTTTAAGCGGTTTCTTCAGCCTTCCCAAACTCAAATTATCCAGCAGCGCGACATACGCGCTATTAATGCTGATTTTATTAAAAATCGCATCATCGCCGCCAACAATTTCTATTTTATATATTCCCCCGTCTAATTTGCCGGCCGCAACGGGCGCGTTATTTTTATAAATATTAATTTTATAATCGCCGGCCGCCTGTACGGAAACATCCAGCCCGCCTCCATCGTGATAAACCATCATTTTTATGCTTTTTCTGACGGGAAAATTTATAACAGTTTCTCCCTTCTTTTTTAAATTGTCCGCTGCCGGCTCCGCATCCGCCCGATAGATTAAAGTTTTATCAAATCCCGCGGGATTTTTAAAGAATTCGCCGATGCTGTTATAAACCAATTTTCTTTGGTATAAAATCAACCCGCCGCGCTCCAGCCGCAGCCACTTCAAGCCGCCCAAAATTTTATTTTCCAAAGACAAAAAATCAAAATTTTTTTTCGCCGCGTCGCGCGAAACGCCGATTTCAAAAAAATTATTTTCCAAATCGGAATATTCGATTTCCATCTCCGCCTTGCCATATTTTCTGGGGCTTCGGACATCCAAATAAACCGGTTCGTCTTTTATGATTCTGTAAAATCCGAGTTTGTCTTTTAAAAGCCCGCCAACGCGCGAGCGCGGCACCAATTCCGAAACTACCGCTGATTTGTTTTTCAGATTATATTCCACTTGCAACACCGGCTTGGTATTCTGCCAAAACAAATATGCCAAAACCACAATGGGAATTAAATAAAACAAATGATGAACTTTAAGTTTCGTCTTTTTCATCATATTTTGGTAATTCCTACTAAACTACTAGGAATTACTTTATGTTATCGCGTGATTGAATTTTTTTTAATTTATACAAAACCTCTTTGCCAAAAATATCAACCCGTTCCATTTTAAATCCGTATATTTTTAACATTTCATTCAATTCAAAAAATTCTTTTGCCCGGAGCCCGATGCCGTAATAATAAAAATCACGGCCGCCCAATTCGCTGATATTTAAAAATAATTCCGGCCGCTTAAAATCTTTTATGTCTCTGATATATAAAATTTTCCGCTCCGGAAAAAATATCTTATCTTGCCTTGAAGTGATGATAACATCATTTGGTTCAACCAATTTTTCTGCCGCTGTTTTCACTTTGTAATTTTGCAGCAGATTATTTTTTACCATCAGCAAGCCATCGTCCGGCGAAAAATAAACCGCAAGCATTGATAGAAACGCGCAAGCCGCCAAGACGGAGGCAATTGCCAATTTCTTTTTTAAGAGCCGTATGAAAAAATAAGCGGCAAAAGGGATCCAGGCCATAAATACAGGCAGCCAGTATCTGAAATGCGAATCGCCGATAGTAAAAATAATATTCGGATTATCCGTAAAAACTCCGCTGCCGTAAAAAATTAAAAGCCACGTGGAAATCGCCAGACTGATATAAAAATATATTTTTTCTTCTTTTTTAGGCCGGCTTCGCGCCCATAAATATATTCCCAAAAATGCCGGCGCGGCATACCACCATAAATTATTTATAAAAACATTTCTGAAATTATTCCAAACGGCCCGCGGATGAAAACCGTATGGCAAAAAATTATTTTTGATATCGCCCAATTCGCCGTTAAAAAAATTATTTCCATAAACCACGGCATCTTTAAGCGTATAGCCGGATTTAAATACGCCGCCGTATAAAAATAGATTGCTGGCGAACACCGGAATGGCTGTAAAAATGGCGATGGCTAAGGCGCCAAATACGCGCCGCCAAGAAATATCCTTCCTATAAACCATTCCCAAAATCAGCGCGCCGCCGGCTATCCAAAAAATCTCTACCGGCCTGATGGCTAACGATAGGGCAAGCGACAGCGCGAAAATTATTGTATAAATTTTTTTTCCGCCCTTTTTTAAAGCGCCGGAGGCCAGCGTCCAGATGGCGATTATCAAAAATGACGCAAACGGTATATTCGGATATAAAAAACGCGATGAGTAATACCAATGGGCCGGGAGCAAAAGCAACAGCAAAAAAGATAATAAAGCTATTTTTTTATTGAAAATTATTCTTATCAAGCCAAAAAATGCCAATGCTCCGGCCGCGGATAAAATCGGCGTAAAAAATTTTACCGAACCCAAAGAAAAAAATTTTGCCAAAAAACCATAAAACCAAGCGAGTCCGATAAATCCCTGCGGCACCAAAGAATATCCGTTATAAGAAATGCTCCGCGGATGGACATTGTTGCCCAAAAAATAGTTAAGCGGTTCGGGCATAAAAAAATCGCCGAATTCCACGTAGCGGCTGATATAAAAATAATTCGCCGTTTCATCAGGTGAATTGAATATCTTTGCCGTTGTAGTGCCAAACCAGGAATAAATCAAAAAAAATAATACCGCCAAACCAATCAGCACCCCCTTTTCTTTTCTTCTGTCAAACATATCTTTCTTTTATCCTCCTTTTATCCTCCCAATTCAACTTTCGGCCCCCGGCTAAAAATATTTAAAAGCGCGAAAACAATGGAGGCTATCAGCGTCCAAGTTGATAACAGGCGCAAAAGGGGCAGCTCCAAAAAAATAGCCAGCATCAGCAAGCTTACGCCGATAACTTGCAACAGCATCTTTATTTTTCCCCATTTGCCGGCGCTAAGCACAGTTCCGTTGCGGGTTTTGACCCATGCGCCGATAATAACCGCCAATTCCAAAATGATAATTGAGGCTCCTATATAAATATCTATGTATTTTAAAATAAGGATAAAAAGGACGCCGCCCACTAATAATTTATCAGCCAACGGATCAAAAAGCGTGCCCCATGCCGTAACTTGTTTCCTTATCCGCGCCATTGAGCCATCCAAGGCGTCAGTCAGGGCTATAATAATAAAAACAGGGATACCAACCAGCCAATCCTCTCTTATAATAAACAAAAAAACAAAGGGCGTTGCGAATATTCTGAATATCGTGATATGATTGGGCTTGACTGAATCAGGAAATAACCACAAAAATAAACGATTTATAATATAATCGTGGGGATATGGCTTTACGCGCCCATGTAAAATTTTAAAGCCATCAAGTCTTGCCATATGCTAAATTATAACAAAATTTACCTAATTTTAGCAACTCTGCTGGGCATCAACTTATATTTTAACTTTTTACCGGCAATATTGCTTATAATCACGGGGGTTACCCTCATTTTTTTGGCGGCTCTCGCTTATGGCGAAAAAATAAAACCCGAAGCAGGCTTTTTAACAAAAATTTGCTTTGGCATTTTAGGCGGCTTAATCGTTGTTTCCATTACCGGCGCGCTATTTTTTTATTTCGCCTCGCTTGGCAAATTCGCAGTTATATTTATCCTGTTTTTCATTTTTCTAAAAACACGAAATACAAATATTGAATTTTCAATTTTAAACTTTAAATTTTTAAAATCCCATACTACATACTACATACTACATACTACATATTTACTGTTCGCCGCCGCTTTTATTTTCTTTGCCGTCAAATCAAGCAGTGCCAATCTCATCCAATCTCCATGGCTGGAATTGCCGAAATATCTTCTGTTGCTGTTTTTTATCGGAACATTGCTCTTGATTTTCTTACTGAACAAACTGAACAAAAAAAATTTAGGGTGGCCGATAGTTTTACATTTCTTTATATTTTTTAGCATCGCGGGATTTATTTATAAATTCGGATATGGTTTTGATCAATTCGTCCATGAAGCCACGCAAAAATATATTTTGGCGCATGGAACAATCACGCCCAAACCGACGCAATATATTGGTTTTTATTCAATCAATATTTTTATAAATTATATTTCCGGCATATCAATAGAGATTCTGGATAAATTTTTGTTGCCGGCCCTGGCCGCCATAACTATTCCCATTATACATTCCGTCATTGCGAGCCCCGACGCATCGGGGCGTGGCAATCCCGTTTCCGATGAGATTGCGGAGCCTGTCCCGAGCATGGCGAGGGATCTCTCTCCTCGCAATGGCGGCAGAACATTCGCCTTGCCATTGCTCGGCCTCTTGCTGCTGCCGCTTTCATATTTTATAGTTTCTACGCCGCAGGGATTGGCAAATCTGCTTCTTTTAATTTTTGTTTGTCTGGGCTTAAATGGCTATAAAAAATTGGCTTTGCCGCTGGCGATATTCGCCATTCATCCGATTACCGGCATTATCGCGCTTGTTTATGCCGCCTTATTAAAATACGGGGCAAAAAAGAAACTGCTTATTGCCGGGGCATTCGCGTTGCCGCTCGCTTTTGCCCTGTTATCCTACAAATTAAGCGGCCGGCTACTCTTTTCTTTTGATGCCGCGGGAGCGTTTAGGGACTATTGGTCGTTGCTAACTTTTGGCGGGCTAAAACAAAATTTTAATTTTTGGTTTGATATTATTTATTTAATTCAATATCTGATACTGCCCGCTGTCGCCCTTATTTCAATTTACGCTGCCCGCGCTTGCAGAAAAGAAATCTCGCAATATCCCCTGTATCTTTTTTGGATTGCCACAGCCAATTTTTTTATCACCAGAATTTTTATAGATTTTTCCTATCTGATTGGCTACGAACAAAAAAATTATTCCGAAAGAATTTTTTATATTTCTTTTCTTTTTCTCGCGCCATACCTAATTTTTGCCGCCTCGCGCGCAGTGTCATTCCTGCGACCTGTCCCGCGAAGCCTTGGCGAAGTGGGAAAGCAGGAATCTCTTTCATTTAAACTATTTTTTGCCTGCCTTTTCGCTTTCTTAATTACTTCTAACTTTTATCTGACCTATCCGCGCTGGGACAATTATCAAAATGACAAAGGGAAGAACGTTGCATCCTTTATGATGGAAGCTGTGCAAAAAATAAAACAGGATGCCGGCAATAAAAATTATGTCGTCTTAACCGACCAGACGGTCAGCGCTGCCGCTCTCTACGTTGATGGCTTTAAAAAATATTATAAAACGCCTCTTGGCGAGGTGTTTTATTATCCGATCCCAACCGGCGGCCCGCTGTATAATGAATTTTTAAATCTCGTTTATAACAATGCCGGCAGCCGCGCGGCGCGAAATTCCCGCGCGCTCTCCGGCGCCAATATCGCCTATGTCGCTCTGCCGAGCTATTGGGAAAATTACGAGAAAATAAAAGAAAATTTGAAGATAGATATGCAAGTAGTTTTTGAGGATAAGGATATTGTAATATTAAAATAATTTACGAAATTGTTAAATTACTTTTTAGATTTCTTATTTTATAAATATTTTTTTATTTTTTCTGCCAAATCATCAACATCCCCGGGAGTAAAAGTCGCGCCATTTTCACCTTCGCGGATGAACTCCGGCGCGCCGCCTAATCGCGAAACAATAACCGACGTTCCGCAAGATAAGCTTTCAGCAATAACCATTGGCGCGTTTTCATAAACCAAAGACGGAAAAATTGTCGCTTTGGCGCGGCTGTAAAATTCAGGCAATTTCTCATGCGAAATGCGGCCATGCACAATTATATTCAGGTTTTTTTCAGCCCGTTTTTTTATTTCCGGCAAAAGCGATCCATCACCCACAATGTTAAGAGTTGGACTCTTAACATTGTCCAACTTTTCAAACGCGTCTAAAAGCAACATTATTCCCTTGTGTCGTTCCAGCTGGCCAACATAGAGTAACCCTTCTCCTATTTTTTTGGGTACCAAGTACCCGTTGGGTACTTGGTACCCAAAAAAAATGATAATGTTTGGCTCTAAAATTTTTTCTTGCCTGTTGAAAAATCCGTTCTGGCTGTAAAAATCCAAGAGCCAGCGTGACGGAAAAATTACTTTTTCCTGATACCGGAACAGGCGGCGCGTAAAAAATCTATATATTTTTGTTAAAAATCCCCTATGTTCAAAGATATTTTCTCTCCCCCGCTCTATTAGCCCGCTTGGCGTATATAAAGATACGTCATGCATTATTTGATGAATTTTGAATTTCCCGCCCGAGGCGGGTGCGCCTTGGGCGCATAAATTTTGAATTTTGAATGGCGTTAACAGCGACAAACCTTTTAAATTATGACAAATTACCAAGTCGGGATTCTCTTCTTTCAATATTTTTTTTATGTCACTTGCCAGCCAAAAATTAAAAGTATCTATTATGTGCCATAAAAACCGCACTAGTGCGGAGTATCTTCCGATATAAAGATAATTAAAAATATTTCTGTGGCGCAATTCGTATACTTTTATTTTTTTGTCCGTCATTGCGAGCCCCGACGCATTGGGGCGCGGCAATCCCGTTTTTGATGAGATTGCTTCGTCGCCTCGCTCCTCGCAATGACAACAAAAACGAATACAAAATTTATTCAAGGAACTTAATGTCAGGACGATTACCTCGTTTCCTTGAATACAAAATTTATCCGCTTGATTTTTCGCGGCAACTTCCGCTCCGCCGCGGGAATTTGGCGGAAATAAATTTGATAAAATGACAATTTTCATAAAATTGTCATTGCGAGCGAAGCGAAGCAATCCCGCGAATAACGAGATCGCCACGGCCTTCGGCCTCGCGATGACACTATAATTCTACTTCATTCATCTTTATGGTGCTTCCCAAAACTTTATTCGCGATTTTTTGACACTGGGTGGTTTTGTCTGAAACAAAAATTTCCAATTTTCCGTTTTTTGCCAATTCCAAATTGTTATTTTCTAAAAATTTTTTTATTTTTTCCGAAACGGCGCCGGCCGAATTAATCAATTTTACCCGTTTTCCGATTTTCTTTTGAAGAATATCTTTAATAATCGGATAATGAGTACATCCCAATATCAATGCATCAATATTGCCGTTCTTAAGGGGCGCGAGATACCGCCGCGCTATCATTTTTAATTCTATATTGCTTATCCATCCCTCCTCTATAAATGGAACAAAAAGCGGGCAAGCTTGCGACATAGTGGAGACGGCGCTGTTTTTTTCTTTCAATTTCGCTTCATATATGCCCGAATTGATGGTTGCGCGCGTTCCGATTATTCCGATTTTATTATTTTTCGTTGATCTTAAAGCGGCTTCAACCGCCGGAGTTATAACTTCAAATATCGGAACATTGGAATATTTATTTTTTAATTCCTCACAAGCTAAAGACGAGGCGGTATTGCAAGCGACAACTATAATTTTTGCTCCTTTTTTAATAAGAAAATCCGCGTCTTCTAACGCGTATTTAACAATGGTTTCTTTACTTTTGTTGCCGTAAGGCGTGCGAGCGGTATCGCCAAAATAAACTACATCATATCCAGGCAAATTTTTTATGATTTCCCGAAGCACCGTCAGCCCTCCCACGCCGCTATCAAATATTCCTATCATAAAGAAAAAATTTTAAACTCTAAATCCTAAACTCTAAATAAACTCAAAATTCAAAATACAAAATCGTTTTAGAATTTAGAAATTAGAATTTAGAGTTTGAAAGCGAAGCAACATTTTGGAATTTAGTGTTTATATTTTTTAGGACATTTCCCTCAAGGCCTTAATTCGTTCTACCATAGGCGGGTGGGTTGAAAACAAATTAGAAATATTTTTCCGTCCAAATGGATTGGAAATAAAAAGATGGGATGTGCCCGAGTTTGCCGACTTCATCGGCGCAGTGTAGGCGGATATTTTTTGGAGTGCTCTTGCTAATCCTTCCGGATAACGGGTTAAAAGCGCGCCCGAAGCATCGGCTAAAAACTCCCGCTTTCTGGAAATCGCCAATTGAATAAGCTGGGCAACAATTGGAGAAATTATAATCATTGCCAGCCCCAAAAGCGCGATAATCGGCCCGGCTCCGCGATCTTCTCTGTTATTAGAACCGATAAATCTAAAGTGAAAAAACCATTGCGCGATAATGGAAATAATTCCAACCAAGACAACAACGACAGTCATCAGGCGGATGTCAAAATTTTTAATATGAGATAATTCGTGGGCAATCACGCCCTCCAACTCTTCGTTTTCCAAACGTTCCACAATACCTGTTGTCACGGCAATAGAAGCGTGTCGCGGATCGCGGCCCGCGGCAAAAGCGTTTGGCGCGGAATCAGCGATAATATAAACCTTAGGCATCGGAAGCCCGGCAGTAATCGCCAAATTTTCCACCATTCTATAAACATAAGGGTTATCCTCTTTTTTTATCGGCCCTTTAGCGCCGGATACAGACAGCGCCATCTTGTCTCCCGCATAATAACTCCCGAGCGCCATTATAAAAGAAATAACAGCCGCAAACCCCAGCGACCCATAGCCATATCCGGTATATTCGCCGATAAACCAGCCTAATAATAAAACTATGGCCATAAACACGGCTATTAACAATACTGATTTTCTTTTGTTTGAGGTGATTTGGTTATACATACGAGTAGTAAGTAGTATGTAGTAAGTAGTATGGAATTAAAATTTTACCTTCGGAGCTTCTCTTTCTTCTCCGTTTTCTATTTCAAAAAATCCCCGTTTTTTATAACCAAACGCATTTGCCGCCAAGCTGTTCGGGAATTGTTCAATTTTTATATTGAAATCGCGGACATTGCCATTATAAAATCTGCGGCTGGCCTGAACCTTATTTTCCGTATCTGACAGCTCATCTTGCAATTGCAAAAAGTTTTGCGAAGCTTTTAGCTCCGGATAGCTTTCCGCCACGGCAAAAAGCGTCTTCAATGTGCCGGTCAGCGCATTTTCCGCTTTTGCGTGTTCTTCCGGCGTTTTAGCACCCATAGCCGCGCTTCTGGCGGCAGAAACATTTTCAAAAACAGTCGATTCGTGCTTGGCATAAGCCTTTACGGTTTCCACTAAATTCGGGATTAAATCATACCGGCGCTTTAATTGCACATCAATATCCGACCAGGACTCGTCAACGCGGTTTTTCAGCGTAACCAAGCCATTATAAATAGCAATGAGCCAAAAGGCAATCAGGGCCGCTACTCCCAAAATTATCCACAAAATATAATTTTGCATATTTTATTTGTGCTTAATTTAATATTTAGCTACAATATAATAATATAGCGATAATCCAATTTTGTAAAGAAGGGCGGACGTTAAATTGTTATATTGTCATATTGTTAAACGAATTATTATCATGAGAATGTCCGCTAACAATATAACAATGTAACCATATAACAATATGAACTCGTCAATTTTTAAAGCCTACGATATCCGTGGCATATACAAAGAAGAATTAAATGAGGATGATGCCTATAAAATAGGCTTGGCTTTTGCAAAATTTACCAAAGCGAAGAATGTCCTTGTGGGCGAAGACGGCCGCGCCTCCAGCCCTTCTCTTCGAAAGGCGCTTATAGACGGGATATCCGGAGCAGGTGCGAATATAGTCTTTGCCGGTCAGCTTACCACGCCAATGTTCTATTTTGCGGTAGCTGACACAAAAAATATTGATGCCGGAATTATGGTGACCGCGTCTCACAACCCCGCCAAATACAATGGCTTTAAGCTGGTTTGGGGCGACGCAAGGCCTATTCAACCAAGTGAAATAATTCACTTGGTTGAAAATCCCAAGCTCCAAATTCCAAGTTCCAAACAAATTCCAAATTACAAAAAAATAAGTGTTGCTGATAAATATCTGAAAAAATTATTCAGTTTAATTGATGTTAAAAAAATAAAACCGATGAAAATTGCGATTGATGCCGGCAACGGAATGGCAGGAAATATTTTGCCCCAGCTTTTGCGCCGCCTGCCGCAAATCAAAGCCGTGCCGCTTTTTTTTGATATTGATATGACCTTCCCAAATCACGAAGCCAATCCGCTGAAAGAGGAAACTTTAAAAGACCTGAAAAAATCCGTACTAAAAAATCAGGCCGCTTTGGGCGTTGCCTACGATGGCGACGCCGACCGCATTGGCTTTGTTGATGAAAAGGGGCAATCAGTGCGCGCAGACCTTGCCTTTGCCGCTCTCTTTCCCGCCCTTTTAGACCAATATCCAAAAAGTAAAATTCTTTATGACCTGCGCTGTTCTAAAATCGTTCCCGAAGAAGCCGCCCGCCTCGGCGGAAAATCAGGAATGACGCGCGTCGGCCATGCTTTTATTAAAAAACAATTACAAAAAGAAAAAGCCATTGCCGCGGCCGAGCTATCCAGCCATTTTTATTTTAAAGATTTTTTTGATGTGGAATGTTCTGATTTGGTTCTTTTATATTTGCTTCTGGAAATCAGCCGCCAAAATAAGCCTTTGAGCAAAATAATCGCGCCTCTCCAAAAATATTATCAGTCCGGCGAAATAAATTTTGAAGTAAAGAATAAAGACGGCGTCATTTCTGAATTGTTAAAAAAATATAAAAAACAGGCATTATCTTTTACCGATTTGGACGGCATCCGTTTTGAATTTAAAAATGGCCGAGAATTTTGGTGGTTTTCCGTCCGCGCCTCAAATACAGAGCATCTTTTACGACTGAATATGGAAGCAAATAATAAACAATTACTCAAAGAAAAACTCTCTGAAATCTCCAAATTAATCCTTACGGCTTAAAGCTTATAGCTAATTATGGTATAATTTATGCTATGGTTGCTCCTAAAGAAGAAATCGTTATTTACTAAAATCGCCATCTTTGGAAGCGCCTGTTCTTGTTTATTCTATCTTTTTTTGGCTTTTATTATTTTTATCGCGATTATCGCTATAATTTATATGCTTAAAAATCCGATTAAACTTATAACCGGATAAAAAATATGCCCCGTTAGAAGTTAGAAGTCTGCCAAAATTCCTATGAGAAAAATAAAGATAAAAGTTGAACGCGAAATAAAATTAGTAATTAGAAATTAGTAATTAGTAATTAAACAGTATGCCTTTTAATCTAAATTTGCGCAAAATTTTAATAATTATCGGTTTTGCGCTTATTGTCGTCGGCATCGGCTTTGGAATTTATTTTACTTTCTTCCGCGCGCCAAAAGAAGAGGCGCCGGTTGTTACCGCGCCAACAGGAGAAGCCCCGGCCGGCGGCCTGCCCAGCGCGGGCGTTGCCGGCATTCGGCCGACAACTGCAACCGAAGACGGAGCCGTAACCGGCCTGCCAACCGCGAAAACAATAAGCGCCGCCACCTTGGTGCAGTCCGGAGCCGCCGGCGCCGCCCTCTCTTCAGACGGCAGTTCCCTGCAATATTACGACAGCGCGACCGGCCTTTTTTATAAGATTAATGCCGACGGCTCTTTATCGGCGCTATCAAGCAAAACATTTTTTCAAGTTCAAAATGTAACCTGGTCTGCCGGAAAAAATAAAGCGGTACTGGAATATCCCGACGGCTCCAATATTATTTATGATTTTTCAACCGGCAATCAAACGACTCTGCCGAAACACTGGGAAGATTTTGAATTTTCAAACAATGACACCAAAATTATTTCCAAAAGCATCGGCGATGACATAGAAAATCGTTGGCTGGTAATCTCCGATTTAACGGGCTCAAATACAAAAATAATCAACGCTTTGGGCGAAAATGCCGACAAGGTTGATGTTTCTTCTTCGCCAAACGGCCAAGTGGTCGCATTTTCGCGCACAGGCGATGTAACCATCACCGCCGGCATGCAGGAAGTATATTTAATCGGGCAAAATAATGAAAATTTTAAATCCTTAAAAGTAAAAGGATATAATTTTAAAGCCAAGTGGGCAAATGAAGGCGACCGCATAATCTATAGCGTGACTGACGCTTATGATGATTATAAACCATCACTTTGGGTAACAGATGTTTCGGGCGATGATGTCGGCACAAATTCAATTAAAGTGGGCATAAATACTTGGGTGGACAAATGCGTTATACTTTCCGGCTACAAAGCCTATTGCGCGGTGCCGAAAAATTTGGATACCGGAGCGGGATTACAGCCGTCAGTTGCGGACGCAAGCGATGATGTTGTTTATTTTGTTGATATAAAAACCGGCGCGGCATCATTTGTCGGCGAATCGGATACGGATTACAGTATTGCCCAGCTTTCCGTTTCCAGCGACGAATCATATCTTTATTTTACAGATAAAGAAAACAATGGAATTCATAAGATGGAGATAAAATGACATTATTTTCTTCCTCCCCTTGGATAAGGGGAGGCTGGGTGGGGATTGATGTTCAAATCTTGGATTGCTCGGTTGTTATATTGCTAAATTGTTATATTGCTAAAATAAAATGAGTACAAAATCCTTAAAAATTATTGCGTCTTTTGCGCTGGGAATATTTTTATTATTCTCGCCTTTTTTTGTTTACGCCGTATCTTGCAAATGCACTTTTGTAAATTTGGATAAACCGTCGGAAACAAAACCATTTTGTTTCAAGGACACTTCCGCGGACAAATGTAATAATGCAAACTCGTCTTTTTTTGCGGCGGCGCAACAATACGGTTATTCAAATCCCACTACAACCAATTGCGAAGCTTTTTCAGACGCCAATTGCACTCTTTCATCCGGTAAAGGATGTTGCGTCGGCAAATCGTCGGCCGGCGCTTCCTATGCCTGCAAAACTCCGCAAAGCGGAAAATGCGACCAATACAATCTTAGCGAAGGAATAACATATACCTTATATACAACGTCCTGTTCGCAAACGGCCGAGTGTTCCAGCGGCAATATAGCCGGCCCCTCCAAAGACTCCTCCACCTTCACCCCGGTCGAGCCAAGCCTGCAAGTAGATATTCCGACCGTGCAATTTTCAAAAATCACAAAAGAAGGAGCGCAACTGGGCATCCCATATCTAGCAGAATATATCAGCGGGGTCTACAAATACGCGGTTGCTATTGTCGGCATCATCGCCATTGTCTTGATAATGGTCGGCGGCCTGCAATGGATGATGGCCGGCGGCAATGCCGGCGCCATCACCGCGGCCAAAAATCGCATCACTGGCGCCGTCATCGGGCTGATTTTAATGCTCGGCTCTTACACGCTTTTATACACCGTCAGCCCGAATTTGGTGGCGTTGAAGAGTCTAGATATCGCATCGATACAAAGACAAACGGTGGATTTAGACCAATCGGAAGAATCCTATCTCACCTCCAGCGCTTCATCAGACGGAACAGCCGCAAGCAGTAAAAGTTTGGCAAATATAAAGGGAGATAATATGATGAGCCGAGTTAGCGGCCAAGCCACCTCTGACATTGTAGGCGTTTTTCAAAAAGCCGCGTCAAGCATAGCCGCGCAAAGTTGCATCATCGCCAGCGCCTCCGGCGCGCGCAAAAACACCGACCAGCTTGCTTTAACAAAAAAATATTGCAAATGGAGCGACCAATACAAAACATATATCAACTGCAAACCGGCTGTCGGCGTCTGGGGTAGCGACCAAAGCACCGCAAAAAGCACTACCTGCAAATATACTGACGCAAGCACCCCCCTTTCTCCCTGCAAGCTGGACTCATACACCCACGAAAAAGCGATTGACGCTTTTGCTGTGGAATCAAGCACTGAAAAAAGCACTGCGGGCGGTCTGCGCTGTTACGGAGGCAAGGGTTGCGCGAAAGAGCGATGCCAGCTGGAACTGATCAAAGCAATGAATTCCAACGGCGCCTGTGTTCTTTTAGGAAAAAATAAAGATGTTTCATCAGCGGTTTTTGAGCCATGGCATTTTGAAATGGCCACATCAAAAAATAGCGGTTATTGTTTTACAAATGCCTCATCAATTATCGGTTCGCTGTAATAAAAACAAAACAAGAAGGAGGAATTACTCCTTTTTTAATATTTATGAAATCATCTACTATCTTTGAATGTTCAAAATGCGGAGCGCAAAGCCCCAAATGGTCGGGGCGGTGTTTGGAGTGCGGAAATTGGGGAACGGTAACGGAAATTACTAATTACAAATTACCAATTACTAATAAAAATACGGTGCCGGCCTCCGAGGTTGTTGATTTTTCTAATATCCAAGGACAGGATGTACTAAGAATAACAACCGGCATTGGCGAAGTTGACCGCGTTTTAGGCGGCGGGCTTGTGCCGGGCAGTTTAATCTTGTTGGGCGGCGAACCCGGAATCGGCAAATCCACTCTCCTGCTCCAATTGGCCGCGGCTCTTTCTTCTCCTGTCATTGCGAGCCCCGACGCATCGGGGCGTGGCAATCCCGTTTTCAGTAAGATTGCTTCGTCGCAAGCTCCTCGCAATGACGGTTGTGAGGTCATTTACAACTCCGGCGAGGAATCGGCCGAACAGATAAAAATGCGTTTTGACCGGCTGGGGCTTAAAACAAACAATGTAAAATATTTAGGCGAAACGGATATAGACAGAATCTGCGCCACCATTGTTGCCAAAAAACCGGCGCTTGCTATCATTGATTCAATCCAGACAATCACAAGCCAAGAAGTAGACTCGCCTTTTGGCAGCGTCGCGCAAATCAAAGCCGCCACCAGCCGCCTGATGGAAACCGCCAAATCCAGCCGCATACCAATAATTATCATCGGACACATTACCAAAGACGGAGATATTGCCGGCCCAAAAACATTGGAACATATGGTTGATACCGTTCTTTATTTTGAAGGCGAGGCGCTTTCGCACTACCGGATTTTGCGCGCCATCAAAAACCGCTTTGGCTCAACAAACGAAATCGGAATTTTTGAAATGGACTCTACCGGCCTAAAAGAAGTTGCCAACCCGTCAGCCACTTTTTTGGAGCAAAAAAGCGAGGTCTCGGGCTCGGTTTTAACCTGCGCGCTTTCCGGCAATCGGCCGTTTTTAGTGGAAATCCAGGCCCTCACTTCGCCCACCGCCTTTGGCTATCCCTTGCGCAAAGCATCGGGCTTTGACTTAAACCGCCTGAATATCATTGCCGCTATCATCAACCAACGGACAAATATAAAATGCGCGGCGCACGATATAATTTTGAATGTCGCCGGCGGCATAAAAATCCAAGATCCAGCGGCCGATTTAGCCGTAGCCTTAGCGATTATTTCTTCAATTAAAAACAAAATTCTGCCAAAAAATATGGCCGCCATCGGAGAGCTGGGATTGGGCGGCGAAGTGCGCAAAATCGTTCAATTGGAAAAAAGGATTGAAGAGGCCAAGCGGATGGGCC
>Ga0209541_10006890_pt1 | contig 19233 bp, 17 predicted proteins | sample RifCSPlowO2_01_FD_184027 | JGI IMG/M metagenome (GOLD analysis project Ga0209541, IMG submission 184027) | Groundwater microbial communities from Rifle, Colorado - Rifle CSP2_plank lowO2_0.1 (SPAdes) (version 2) | ecosystem: Environmental > Aquatic > Deep subsurface > Groundwater | place... | reverse complement strand
AAACAATATCATTTGATTTACAATAAATGCATTCCAAGAGAATCACCTCATTAACTTTAAAGATAAACTAGTATATAAATCAGACGTTAACTTGACAATGTCGGGATGTAGATAATTTTATATTCTTGTAATGTTTTATTGCGCTCGTACTGGGATTCGAACCCAGAAGTCTTGGCGGGCAAGACAAGGGTTGTCTCACCCTGCCTCTATTGTGGTAGAGGCTTTTGAGACCCTCGCAATACCTGATTATGCGATACGAGCTACATGAATATTTTTTAAGGGAATTTTTGTAAAACAAAATTAGAAAAAACCGAAAAATTTTCAGAAAATTACTCAAAGATAGTTTTATAAATAAAATAAAACTCCAAAATCAATATTGGGTTCGTAACTCAGCTTGGATAGAGTGCCAGCCTTCTAAGCTGGAAGTCGGGGGTTCAAATCCCCCCGAACCCGCTTTTAATACTATAGCTCCGGACAGGACAAATGCCTGCGCATGGCTTTTAAATTTGAAATATAATAGTTTTTGAATGCAAGAATATTCTAATGATTTTTTGGAATTTATTGGTGTGCTAATTGGAGATGGTTGTATACTTTATTATCCTAAACATAGAGTTTATGGAATTGAAATTGCAGGTAATTCTGAAGATCAGCAAAAATATTTTTTGAAATTAAAATTATTTTTAGAAGATTTTACAAAACAAAAGGTTCGTTTAGAAATAAAGAGAGCACATTCTTCCGGAAATTCATTAAGATTAGTTCTTTATAGTAAATCTTTTGCAGAATTTTTAATTTATAATCTAGGTTTACCATATAAAAATAAAACTTTTGAAATATCAATACCTAATCAATATTTAGATTGGAAATATTCTAAATTTATTATTAGTGGTCTTTTTGAAGCTGATGGTTGTCTTTTTTTTTCAAGAAATAAAAATCAAAAATTACATACTTATCCACGTTTAGAGATACGTACTATGAGCAAAAAGTTAGCTGAACAATTATTATTCATTTTAAATGAAAATGGTTTTAATGCAAAGCTCAGACTTCTAAAAAGTAAGAATGGCTATTTAAATTGTATATACTTAAGCGGTGTAAATAACCTTGAAAAATGGTCTTTTGAAATAGGTTTTTGTGGAGAGAGAAATGAAACAAAATATCAATTTTGGAAAAGATTTAAATACTACATCCCAAATTTATCTTTAACCGCCAGAGGTTGGCATTTAAGCAGGCGTAGCCAAGCGGTAAGGCAAGAGATCATAGAAAATATGACTTGAGGCTGCAACCCTCTCATGCGTAGGTTCAAATCCTGCCGCCTGCTTTTACTCTAATAAATAAGAAATCAAAGCCATACGAATATACAACCCATTTTCTACTTGCCTAAAATAAGCAACTCTTGAATCAGTCTGCTCAACTTCAATAGACAGATTAATTTCTTCAGTATGTGGGAGTGGATGTAAAACCCTTGCATCTTTTCTAATATAAGCTAGACTTTCTTGATTAATGCTATACAAACTTTTTATTTTTTCATATTCTCCATTCTGTAATCTTTCTTTTTGTATCCGAGTCATATAGATAATATCTGCTTGTGGTATTGCTTTGTAAAAATCAGTTTCTTCTTCAAACTTAACATTCTGTCTTTGCAAATAATCTTTTATATCCTCTTTTATTCCAAGAACTTCTGGTGAAACAAATATTACTTTTACTCCATGAAATTTTCCCAGTAAATAACAAAGTGATCTAACTGTTCTCCCATATTTCAAATCTCCTACTAATGCTATTGTAAAATTTTCAATTCTTCCAATCTCTCTCCAGATTGTATACAAATCTAGTAATGCCTGTGTCGGATGCTGCCCTGCTCCGTCTCCAGCATTTATTACCGGGACGCTGCTTACTTGCGCCATCTTTTTTGTAGACCCTTCTTCATAATGCCTTACTACAATAATATCTGAATATTTAGAAACGACTCTTGCAGTATCTTCTAATGATTCTCCTTTTATTGCCGACGAGAATTCTTTTGCATTCTCAGTGCTTATTACTCCTCCACCTAATTTAAGCATTGCAGCTTCAAAACTTAACCTCGTTCGAGTGCTTGCTTCATAGAATAAGGTTGTAAGTATCTTTCCATTTAATGGTTTGATTATACCTTTTCTAAATTCTTCTGCTCTTGAAAACAAAAAGAAAATGTTTGATACGTCTAATTGTTGTGCTTCAATCAATGATAAAAGTTTCATAAAAAATAAAACCTATTTTTTAGCTTTAAATAACTTTAGATGTTCAATAATCTAATAATTGTGTTAAGTCCTTTTGAATATCTGCAAAAATCTCCTCAGGTGTTCTCATTCCATCAATAACCCTAACTTGTTTAGGATATCTTTTTTTCAATGCCCTATATCCATTTCTTACCCTCTCAAAAAATTCTGTTTTTTCATTATCAAAAAAGTCTGTAGTTGTTCTCCCAACTTGATCCTCTTTCATCCTTCTAAAAGATTCTTCAACTGTAATATCAATGACATAAATTCTATCCCCTGGAAAAACATCTCCTAGAATCATTTTATGATTCGCTGCAATAAGTTTTAATGCTTCTTTATCCCCATTAAATCTCCCAAAACCTTGATATGCGAATGTTGATGTCCAAGCTCTATCTGTTACAACCCAATTTCCTTTTTCAATTGCAGGCAACACGATTTTTGTTGCAGAACTCGCTCTTGAAGCAAGATATTCAAAAACTTCTGCCCAAGGATCTCTAGATAATAATTCTTCTGAATCAGCTTCTCTTCCAAAAGCATATCCTGGTGTTTCTAAAAATTTTTCTCTTAATGCAGTATAAGCTTTAACCGGTTCTTTCAATAAAGCCCTTTCCATTTCTCCTAATTGTGTTCCACCTGGTTCTCTTAATATCAAGATTGCTTTGCCTTCAGAATTCAAATAATCACAAATTTTTCTCTTCAAACCTTCTTTTCCTATAGCCTCAATTCCATCAATAATGATATACTTCCCTCTTTCCATAATTTTATTTTCAACAAAGAAAGTTTATAATCTATTTCAAACAGAATACTAAATATTCAAAAACAACTTTTAGAGTATAACAACCATTTAAAAGAGTCCGATTCTATTTCCATTTATGTTAACAAAAAGATACGTCTCTTCTGGTGCTGAAGATAATGTAAAAATATTCAATGAAGCTGCATTTCAAGCTTTTGCTGATCCTTCAAAAAATAAACCTCTTAAAGTTGGTTTGACAGATTATATGGGTGGCGATGGAACTGTTATTCGTGCTGCAACAGTTGGACACGGTTTAGATATTTTTCCTGAAAAATTTTCTGTTGAAGCTTTTTTTCATCATTTAGTTGCTTCAGGTATAGAAAAACCTTTTAGAACTGTCCAATTAAAATTTTTATTTACTCAAGTGCCTATTTACACAGCTTTACAATTTGTTTATGATCCAGCATGTTCTGTTAATGAAATTTCTGGTCGTTATTCTGTTCTTTCAGATAACCAAGAAACTTTGCAGAATGATTTATTAACAGATGTTTCAAGATTATCAAGAGCAAGATATGATCATCTTTTAGAAGATCATAATCTCGCAAGAGAACTAGCAAGAACTATTCTTGGAACAAATACTCATACTTCTTTTGTTTGGAAAATGAATTTATTTGAACTTGCGAGGTTTGTTACTCATCAAAGAAAATTTCTTAGACCTAATAATCTCGCTCATGAATTTATTAATCAAATAGAATCAATAGCTTCTGTGGCCGCACCTTATTCCTGGTCAGCACTTATGAATCCAGGTAAAAAATTATCTTTAACTTATCCTAGAGATGAAGCAATTGTTGATCCAGAACTTTCTCCTGCTCTTTGGTCTCCTCAAGAAACTGAAAGAGAAGTTGTTACTGCAATGGAAGATGATTTATTTCATTCACATCATTTTTTGGATAATGGTAGATTTCAAACAGTAGATTACCTTGGTAGCGATCAAGCAGTTGTTTCAGCTGCAAGAATAAGTTATGGTCAAGGTACAATTAAAAAAAGAGAAAGTGCTGCACTTTTAAGATATTTAATTAGAAATGCTCATACTTCTCCTTTAGAAATGGCTGTTATTGCTGTTGAAGAAAAGAATCCATTTTTTTCAGATCCTCGTCAAGTTGGAAGACATAGGACTGCTGCTTGGGGTAGCTTTATGGATGAAGTTCAATTAGGTAGTCAATTCTATTTACCTTCTAAAGATCAACTTAGACAACAAGATACTACTAATCGTCAAGGACGTGCTGAACTTTATTCCGATGAAGTTGCAAGTGATATTTTAAAAGCTATGCAAGCGATTTCTAAAATCCAAAAAGATACTGCAAATAATTTATCTCATGAAATTTCTCGTCTAGCAAAAGGTGTTGGTTTTTATACTAGGACCTGGCGCACTTTTGATGCAAACAATAATGCTAGGTTTTTAGCTTTACGTTTAGATGAACATGCACAATGGGAAGTTCGTCAATATGCCCAACAAGTTTTCAATGCTTTCAGGCTTCATACTCCTGTTATTGCTCAGGCATTTGTAGATTATACTTTAGAAACAATGTGTTTTAGTCGTTTAGAAAGAAAAGCAATTGTTGACTCAAGAGTTCTTGAAGGCAATGTATTAGATGAATCCTCTTTAGCTAATCTGTCTGAAAGAGAGAAAAATGAACTAAAGAAAAAATTAGGACTTTTAAAACCCTAATAAAATAATTCAATCCCTCTTCCAATTAAATCTTTCATTCTAGATTTTCTTTCAAGAACATTTATCAATGTAACTAGGATAGAAATTATTTTATGTATTTTATAAATAGGATATAATGCTTTTATCTTTTGTTATTATAATATTTTATAGACCCAAAAAATAATTATACCAAATTTGAAATACTATTTTATCCTCATTTCTATTTTGATAAAAGAGATAGTTTTATATAGCAATGGATATTATATTATCCATATGGTTAATAATCTATCCTTGAATCAAAAAATGTTTGAAATTTTAGATTTGTATAGAAGCGATTATAGTATAAAATTACATATCCGTGAAATTGCTCGTCTTTTAAAAACTAACCACCGAACAATATTAATGAATTTACAAAAACTTGAAGAAGCAAATATTTTTCGTTCAGAAATTATTGGAAAAAATAAATTATATTATTTGAATATAAATAATATTACTGCTAGAGAATATATTCGTAGTGCTGAAATAATTAAAACTATAGCTTTTCTTGAGAAGCATTTTGTTTTTAAGAAATTTATTGATGAAGTTCTTTCAAAAACTGAATCACTTCCAATTATCATTTTTGGAAGTTATGCCAAAGGTCAAGAAAAAAAAGATAGTGATATTGATTTGTTTATTTTTAGTAATCATTATCAGTATAATAAGGAAGTTGAAAAAAATATCCTGGATTTTTCAAAAAAATATAAATTGCATTTTCAGTTGAAGAAGGGAACACGTGATGATTTTGAAAGTGGATTGAGGGAAAAAGATCCATTAACTTTGGAAATCATAAAAAATCATGTCTTGTTGAATAATTATGAAGTATTTATTGGTATTCTTTGGAGGTATGCACATGAAAGATAAAAAATTGGCTTGGTGTAGAAAGCAGAAGCATGGTATAGAATTGATTGAGCCTAATGAAAATGTTTCTAGTGCTTATTTGAAGAAAGCGCATACTTCATTAAGGTCTATGGATATCAATTACAAAGAATCTATTTTAGATTGGACTGTTGATGCTGCTTATTATGCTAGATATCAAGCAGTTTATGCTTTGATGCAGAGAATTGGAGTAAAATGCGAGATTCACGATTGTACAATAGAACTTTTTCGTTTTTTATTTAATGATTCTTTCGATGAAAAATTATTCTTAGAATTAGAAAGTGCTAAGGAACAAAGAATTAATCTTACTTACTATACTGATAGATTAGTTTCTGTTGAAGATATAAAAGAAAATGTATATTCAGCACCTAATTTTGTTCTTAAAGTTGAAGAGTTTCTTTCTACATTAACTTCTTCAAAGATTAAATTAATTAAAGAAAAATTGATTTTAATTTTCGAATAGAAAACTATTTATATTTTTAAACTTTTATTTCTAGTAAATACCCCATTAGAAAAAACTATCACTCCATCATAATCTGAAGCTGATGGTTGAAATCCAGAATTATTATCCCCATTTAATCTTCTAGCAAAAGACCCATAGACTAAAAATGAAACTTCCTCAGCATGAATTCTCAATTCCCTGATAAAAGAATCATGAAAATCTCTAAAATTTTGCTCGGTAAGGTTAACATTCATAAAATCTGTTTTAAACTACTCCTTAAAAAACTTTATTAAACTGAATTTATTATTTCCTTTTATGAAAATAGACAAATCCCCTCAAGGTTTTTATGATGAAGATATTATTCCTTTGCTAAATATTATTAATAAAAGATACGAAACCACTTCTTCATGTTCTGGAAGAATTACATTAATCTCTGGTGCTAAAAAGGGCTCCGTAAAATGGGTTTACAAAACTCATTTTAAGGCTTCTGCAAAAAAAATTTATGATTGCTTACAAAAAACTTCTCCATTGAGGTTTTTTTCAGAACCTTTAATTCTCCATATAAAATGTTTCACCCAAGAAAAAGCTGACGAGGTTCTGCAAATGCTTCAATCTAATGGCTTCAAAAAATGCGGCATTATTTCTTTAAAACATTTTGTTATTGAAATAAATGATACTGGTAAAATGGAAACAATTCTAACAAAAGATTTATCTTATGATTATATAAAAATTTTAGTCAATGAAGCTAATAAAAGGCTTAAAAACACAAAAAATAATATTAAAAAATTAGAAAAATTATTTACTTAATTAATTTCTTGCTTCATGAAGCGCTTTTTTATCAATTTCATTTAATTTTTCATCTAAATAACCATATAATTTATCTCTTGAGACACAGGAGTTATTCTTTAGACAATATAAAACAGTTGGATTACCATTTCCATCAATTTGAACCTGGGTTGTTATAGTCTTACTTTGTAATAATTCATAACTTCCAGTATTCTTTGTTTCTTCAGTTTTCCCAGAATTAACTAAATAATTAATTCCTAAACCCAATAATGCCGTTGTAGCTAATCCTCCAATACCATACATCCAATGTCTTATTGCCATTTTTTTGTCTCCTTCTAATACACTTGTTCTATTTTTGATCCTAATTCATAAAAAATTTTATTACCATTCTTAATTTGTTCTAATAATCTTTGACTAAATTCTATTTCTTCTTCTCCAATTTTTTCAATATCACTTAAATCACAAACAATTCCAAAAGGTCTGAACTCAACAACAAAGTTTGGTGTAAAACCCTTTGCGAATCCATTATTCTGGATAATCCCAGAAAAGTATACATCTGCTCTATAACTAGCTCTAATTTCTTCTAATGTAAATTGAGGATATGCATCTAATTTTATATTCGGTTCCACAGAACCTAAAAATCTTTTTGGTGTAGATATTCCATTCACTAAAGAATATAATCCTGATTTTTCGTCTAATGCATATATTCCCCTTCTTGTTCGAAATACATTTTTCATTTTTTTAATCTCCATATACACTCTTCTATTTCGGGTTTAAATTAAAAAGAATAAAAAAAGAAGATTTACTTCTTCCTAAATAACATTGTCAAGAACACTATCGCTAGTAATACCAAAACAATATCTATAAGCACCCAGAAAGTTCCGTTTGCATTATCAAACATAGATCCAAAGTTATCAAAGAAACTTTCTTTTTCTTCACCAAAATCTATTGTAACAATTTCAGTAACTTCGTTCCCTTCGCTATCTGTAACGATGATTTTCAAATCATGTTTGCCTGTAGTTCCTTCACTTAATGTATAATACAAATAAGCATGTGCTTCATCTCCAGCTTGTAGTGTTTCTAAGTATTCAGTTTCAGTCAATGTAGCCCATTCAACATCTTCACTAGAAATAGTAATCTCTACATCATTATTTCCATTATTAATAATTTGAATTGGTAAAGTTAGTTCATAACCTTCTACTACATAATCTTCTTCAATACTTACTTCCAAATCTTCAGCAGTATTTCCTTCGCAAGCTTCCAATGTAATTTCAATCAATTCACTATCTAACATATCTCCATTGTTCTCATAAAGGATTGCTTCTAAAGAATATGTTCCTTCTTCTAAACCATTTGGTATTTCTAAATCAAAGTTCAAATTCTTAGTATTTTGATCTCCATCATATTCATCAAGATCAAAACTTTCTGAATTTTCACTCGCTTCTAAATCACCATCAACTAGCTCAACATATAAATCATCCATTGAATCTGATCCAGCACTTTCAATTTTCATTGAAACTCTATAAGATTCTCCACATGTTAAACCCACGGATGGACTTACACTTACAGATGTAATAATTGCAGCTTCATCTTCTCTATTTAAATCAATACTAACTGATTCATAATTACAATTATCATCTTCGTTCCCATCTTCATAAACAACAGCATAGATTACATAATCATCATCTTCATCCATATCTGTTGGTAATTCTAAATCAATATAGAAATTAGTTGTATCATCTTCATCAACTTCCCCACTTTCTTTAACTACTTCAACTTTTTCAGATTGGTCTTTGTTGTAAAGAACTAATTCAACGGTAACATCTAAATCGTCATTTCCGTTATTTTCAACTTTAATTTGAACATTGATAGTTTCCCCAGGAGTAAACTCATCACCAGAATCCGGATTTTCAATTCTAATATCCAAATCATCTCCTTGAACACCCTCTTCACAAAGTTCAGTTTCAATACTTACTGATACATCAATAGTATCACTAATAGCTGCAGAACCAGTAGCACTAACCAATAAACTTCCGGAATAATCTCCAATTGATACTGAAGAATCTGGGTCAGCAGAAATAGTAACTTCCATTGAATCTCCAGGTGCTAAAGAGCTACTTGGTGAAGTTGTTTTTATTGTAATCTCATCTTCGTCATCATCTAATATTTTTCCACTATCTCCATCATCACTTGTGAAACTCAAGCTCCATGATGTTAATGTAGTACTTCCAGTATTTGTAATAGTTAATTTCTCAGATTCAACATCTCCAAAAGATTCCAACTCAATTGGGTCTGGACTTACAGTGAATGCATCTTTTGAACTAACTGTCAATGTATAAGAATCTGTAGCTGTATTTGTTCCATCATTTGATGTTATTGTTCCTGTATAAACTCCAGCTGCAGTGCTAGGTATAGTAATTGTGAATGCTATAGTTGCAGAGTTTCCTGCTGTAACAGCTGTGCTTCCAATAGTCGGTGCACTAATAGTATTTCCACTTGCATCAACTAAGGTTGAGCTTGTACTTGTAACAGTTATATTTGTTGCTCCATTATTTGTTAAACTTAAAGTAAAACTAACGGAGTCAGCAGGATTTCCTGATCCATCTGTGCTTGCAATTTCTAAGTCAGCAGCTGATGCTACACTTAAAACCAATGCAAACATTAATATTAAACTTACGATTAGTCTTTTCATTATGATTCCTCCTCGAAATCTTACTTAAAAACCTCTATATGTTCATTTTTAAAGGTTATGGTGCATATTTTCTATTTTTGTCCCAACTTGGAGACTAAACTTTTAGGCTAACTACCTTAGAAATACCTTCTTGCATTGCCACACCATAAATCGTACTTGCCTCAGAAATAATCGCATCATTGTGCGAAATTACAATATATTGTGCACCATTAGAATATTTTGCAATCAATTTTGATAATAATTCTGAATTTTTCTTATCCAAAGCTGCATCTACTTCATCCATTAAATAAAACCATGAAGGTTCAAACTCTTGGATTGCAAAGATAAATGATAATGCCGTTAAAGTTTTCTCCCCACCTGATAAACTTTTGATATCTAAGTATTTGCTTCCTACAATTTTAACTCTAATATCAACTCCACCTTCAAATACATTTTCAGGATTTTCTAAAACTAATTCTGCATCACCTTTTGTTGATAATGAAGAGAATATTTCTTTAAAATTTCTTTCTAACAACTTGAATGTTTTCATAAAAGTTTCTTGTTTTTTACTTTCTATTTCAAACATCATTTTTAGTACATCATCTTTTTCTAATTTCAATCTATCAAACTTATCTAGTAGATTTTTATATTCCTCATTAACTTTCTCATAAATTTCCAACGCACGAAGATTAACATTTCCTAAGTTTCTCAGATGATTCTCAAAGTTCTTGATTTCAGCATTCAATTCATCTAATTCAATTCCTCTTCTTAATTGAATATCCTTATACATCTCAAATTCTTTTTTTAATCCTTCAGCTTCCCCACCCAAAATTGCCTTTTTGATTGATACATCATTCCTAGAATTTTCAATACCCCTTATCCTCTCTTCATTTCTAATTAATACTAAATCTTTCTTTTGTATAAATTCTTCAAATTTAGTTCTCTTGTTAAACATTTCTTTGTATTCAGCATAAAACTCTCTTTGTGTTTTTTCTTTAATCTTCAAAATATCATTATTTGCTTTCAAATCTTCACTTAAATCTTTCAATTCTTTACTAAATGATTCATTTTCTTTATCTAAGCTTTTTAAAATACTCAGCACTTTCTCTTTTTCAGAATTATACAAATCAATTTGATTATTTATAGAATTATTTTCAGATTCATTTTTAATTTTTGTCTCTCTATAATTTTGTCTTTGTAATTCAAATGCTTCAAGTTCTTTACTCATTTCAGAACTTCCTGATCTTGTAATAGTTCCTATTTGTTCTTGCCTTTGTTGCTTCAATTTATCTAATTCTTTTTCAATCTTAACAACTTCATCAATAACACCTTTTGATTTAGTATCAATTTCTTTTACTTGCAACAATAACTCTTTTCTCTTAGTTTCTATTTCTTTGAAATCTTCAGTTCCAATTGCAACTTCTGCAACTTTAATCTCTGCTTCAAGTACAGCCTTTCTCTCTCTAAAATAAACTATTTCTTCATCATTATTCATCTTTTTCTTTTCAATATGATTAATCATTTCAGTCAATTTCTCAATCTCATTCTCTGTTTTTTCTAATCCCTCAGAAACTTCTTTTTGTTGGAACCCTAATCCTGATTCTCTTCTAAATCCTCCAATCATTGCTCCAGAGATTTCAATTAAATCTCCAGTTAAACTAACCATCCTAGCTCTACCTATTCCAATTTTTCTTGCAACATTAATATCATCAACAACTAAAGTTCCACCTAATACATATTTGAAAACTGTTGAGAATTTAGATTCATGTTTTACTAAATCCATAGCTAAACCCTGCACTCCTTCTGCTTTAGCAAGTTTCTTTTCTTCTTCAGAAATATTCCTTTCTTGCAATTTATTTAATGGTAAAAATGTAACAACTCCTAATTTTTTTTCTTTCAAGAATTGAATACATTTTGCAGCAACTGCGTCTGTGGAAACAACAATACTTTTCAATCTTTGTCCTGCTGCAACTTCCATAGCCATAGAATATTTTCCTGGAACTTGTCCCAAATCTGAAACAGTTCCATAAACCCCAGGCACATTTTGTTCAATAATTCTCTTAATTGCAACATCCCCTGAAGAAAACTCTTTTATCCCAATATTTTTTGTTCTTAATCTTGCATACTCTTCTTGGGAATCCATCAGATTTTTTCTAGATGTGCTTAATTGCGAAGCATAAACACTACTACTATTCAAAGCATCTGATAATTTTTTAATAATTTGTTTAAATTCTTCTCTGTTATTTTTTAACTTCAGTAATTTTTCTTCATCTTCTTTTTTTAATCCTTTAATTTTTGTAATTCTTTCATCTAAATTTTTAATTTCATATTCTAATCTATCTTTCTTTCTAAGCTCATTTTGTTTATTCTCTTCAATACATAACAATTCTTTTTGCTTATTTTCAATTTTATCATCCAGTTGTTCTATTAATTTAGAAATTTCTTCATGATTTGTAATCCCATGCTTCTTCTTAAAAAATTCTATTTTTTTTACAAGATTTTCTTCGTTTATTTTTATTCCCTCATTGTCTCTATTCAGTTTTGATTGTTTTGCTTTCAAATCCACTACTTTTTTTTCATACTCTTTAATACTCTCTTCAAGACTTATTTTTCTATCTTTTAATTTTTTTAATTCATTATCACAAACATCTTTCCTAGAACTTCCTTTGATAATAGTTGTCTTCAAATCATCTATTTCTTTTCCTAGTTCTCTTTGTCTTTTATCCCCTTTTTCAGTTAGTTCAGTATTAATAGTTTCAATCTCTTTTTTCTTATTTTTAATTTCTTCTTTTAATGATCCAATTTCCTCTTGTAATTTTTGAATATCTTTTTCATATTCCTTAAATCTATTCTCTTGTTTTTCTAGTTCCTCTTCTTTTTGTTTTAGAATAAGATTTATTTTAGTTGCTTTGTTTCTTTCAATATTTTTTTCTAATTCCTTATATTCCAAAGCTTGATCTCTATCTTTTTTTAAATCCTTCAGAGTTTTTTCTCTTTCTGTTAAAATAATTTCAGCTTCGTTCAATCTTTCCTGCACTTTATTCAAATCATTCATGGCTTTGCCTTTCTTTTCTTCAAAGATCGAAATCCCTGAAATATCTTCAATAACTTCTCTTCGTTCATCTGGCTTCATTTCCATGAAATGAATAATATCTCCTTGCAAAACAATGTTATGTCCATCAGGATCAATCTTTGCAGCTGCAAGAACATCAACAACTTGCTGTCTTGTCATAACTTTATCATTAATTTTGTAAGTACTATTCCCTGTTTGTTTAACAATTCTTGTTACTTTTACTTCTTTTCCTTCAATTGGAAAAACTTTTTTACTATTATCAAAAGTTATTGAAACTTCAGCTTCTGGAGCAGGCTTTCCATTTTTTCCACCATTGTAAATCAAATTTGCAGATTTTTCTGCCCTTAATCCTCTTGCAGAACTTTTTCCAAGAACAAAACAGATTGCATCGACGATATTACTATTATGTGCATACAATCCTTCAGCAATAAAATTGTGTGTTCCTTCAATTGTTAAATCATAAACATATTTTTCTCCAGGAACTTTTTTAATAGAAACAATTTCATCCCAAAAGATATCTGAAGTGACTAATTTATTCATTTGAACAATTAAGAATTTGGAAATGTTCAATTTTTCAGCAATTTCTTCTCTTAAAACATTATAGAATGCAACATGGTTCTTGGATTTTGGAATAAATTTTTCTTTAGCCCATGAATCAACAATTGTTCCTCTAGTTAATCCTATGGCTTGTGCACATTCTGTTGAAGAAACATTAACAATGTTCATAGTTCCTGTTAATTCTTTGATTTCAAATGGTGTATTCACATAAAGATTATATAACTCAAACCATCTTTCAACAAATAAATTTAATATATTATCCAACCCTTCTCTGCTTGGACAACATCTATCTTCAACATACGCTGCTAATGATGGATATTCTTTTCTTAATAATTTAATTTTCAATCCTAATGCTTTAACACATTCTTTAATTGTCTTATTAACTTCTTTTGGTAGAAGATCAATATTTTCATTTACTTTTACATTCTTTATTCCTTTAGCTAATGCTTCTTTTTTATGTTTTACTCTGATTGGAATATTTTTTGAGAATTTCTTATAATTTTCAGTTCCGCAAACATAAAGTGAAAAATATTTTCTCTTAGTTTTATTTATAGTATTAGTAGCATATTTTATTTTTTCTTTTTTTACACTGATTATTCCAAATCTTAATAATAGCATTTGCATCTGATCTACTAACATTTCGTTTTTGTTACAAAATTCAATATGCATACCTTTTTTATGAAAAAACCCATCAGTATCATATAATCCTGCAAGTAGATTCCCAACAGTTTCATCATCGGAAAACATGAACTCTGCCGGAATATTTTTCTTAATTCCTTTTCTTTGTGTAGTATTAAACTTTTTTTGGAAGAATTCAAAAATATTTTTTTGACTAAAATTCAAATTAATAGCCTTTCCTTTATTATATTCATAAAAATTCTCTCTTTTAAACTGGCTTTTCATAATATTTTTATAATCTTCAAGTAATTCTTTATCCATATTCGTAAAATTATTTTGTCCTTGACTTACTGAACCATCTCCAATAACATACCCAAATAATCTGGCTAACTCTGGATTATGATTATTATAATCCCCTTTGAGATTTCTTGGTGCAGCAATTCTTTCTCCTTCAATTAATGTAGAAACTTGCTTTCCAACAATTTCTCCTTCACAATAAGTAAGCATTGGATGGCATCCTGTCGTAGTTAATTTCTTTCCAGTTCTAGTTTTTATTTCAAATAATTCTAAATCCCCGTTTCTTTTTACAAACTTAGAAATAATTTTCTGTTCTTGCTTAAATGTAAAAGGATTAATTGTAACTATTTTTTTATCAAATCCATCCACATAAATTCCATCTTTTAATCTTTTAATCCTATAAGGATATTTTTTTATTTCTTGTTCAACTAATTCTCCTATTTTAACAAACCCTTCCCCAACAATAATAATGTTACTACTCCCTAGACAGCACTTACCATTTCCGTTCGGACCCAGCACGCAATTAAAACCTGGAAGTAAATCTATCTCTGTCTTCTTTGCAAACGATTTAAATCCTCTTGCTTCAAGCTTTGTAATAACTGTCACAATCCATTTTAGAGTTTGTCACTATTTAAATGTTTCTACCTTATTTTATCGAGGATAATAAACCTAATATTTATAAATAATTTATTAAATTCATTTTTATGGTTACAATCTATTTAGTTCGACATGCTCAAACTTATTATAATGTATTCATTGATTGTATTGAGGAACTTGATTTGTCATTTGAGAATATAGAATCTTATCTTTTAGATCCTCCTAATGAATTTAAATAATTATTTTCATCAATCGCAGGTTGTAAATTTATTCCCAATGATCTCAAAAAAAAATAACAAGAAATGGAATTCGTCAAGCAAGAACATTTGGTTTGCATCTTAAAACTTTGGAATCCACAGAACCATATTTTGTATCTTCCCCTTCTTTGCGTGCAATAAAGACAATGTTTCTCATTGCAAATTCTTTTGGCATTTCTCCTGAAAAGATTAATCTTGAAACTTTGCATTTTTTAATAGAATCTCCAAATCCTTCTGCTAATGATGCAACCTCATTTTGCAAATCTTTAGAAGATTATATTGATTTTTCAAGTTTAGATCCCCCTTTAGTTGTAGTTTCTCATGGAAATATATTGGGTGCTGTCCATAATCAACTTTATCAAACAAATCTTAAATTAATTCCAAATTGTAGCTACTTTACTATTGAATCTCAGAGATAAACTTTATGCTGAACAACCTCCAATAGTGATTCCGCAGTCCATACATTTATTACATTTTCCATCATTTACAGTTGCTTTTCCACATTTTGAACAAGGTATTCCTATTAATTGTTTTATTCCTTTAGAATTATGTTTTGAGTCAAATTTTCTAATTTCTTCAAGATCTTTTAATTTCATAATTCTTTTAATTCTCCTAATATCATTAAAATAAATTTCTCTATGAAGTCTATCTCTTACTTGTTCATGTCTTAATTCTGTTCCATTTGGTAATTCAAAATCATAGTTTTCAGTTACTTCTCTATAAGCTTCTTCTCCTTCATAATTTAATATAATCCATCTTGCAATTAAATCCTCTGCACTGGTTACATGTGGTATTAATTCATTATCTGTATCTCCAGATATTTCCGTTTTTGTTCCAACTAATTTTCCTAAAAGCCCTTTTGGAGTTGCTCCAGATTTTAATGCTTGAGAAACAATAACTCCTATATTATCCCAATTTGTTCTAACCGAACTTCCTTGATGGAATGCTTGTATAACTACCTCTCCTAATCTTCCATCTGGATATTCATAAGATAAAACTCTTAAATTATAACTCGCTCCATTATCTGTTCTAATTTCAAAAGAAGCTTTCATACCTTCAGCAAGAGGTTTTAATCTTTCTATTTCTCCTCTTTTAAGATTAACTTCACTTTCAACGACAGCTTCAAGATTTAATGGTTGATATAATTTAGTTCCATCAACATATACAGCAACAGCTTTTAGTCCTAATTTCCATGCTTCATGATAAATATTCCAAATTTCTTCAACATTAACACCTTCTGGTAAATTAACCGTCTTAGAGATTCCACCAGAAAGGAAAGGTTGTGTAGCTGCCATCATTCCTAAATGTGCCTTTGCACTTAATCTTCTTCCAGAAACATCTCCCATAGCGGTATCAAAAACATCTAAATGTTCTTCTTTTAATTTTGAACCTGCAAATGTTCGTCTATCATAAAAATAATTCATAATTTCTATAATTTCTGGAGCTGAATATCCTAATTTCATTAAACCTTTTTCAAGATACGGATTTCTAAGATTCATAGTGCCACCACCAGCAAGATTCTTTACAAGTATATGTCCTCCAAATGGTTCAATACCAGTAGTTCCACAATCCATCATAAATCCTGTGGTTCCTGTTGGAGCTAAAACTGAAACTTGTGAATTTCTATAATTGTCTGCACTAACAACTTTTTTCCAAGTAACATTTGCAGCATCAACAATATCTTTAAGATTAATTTTTGGTGATTCTGTGTTTAGTCTTTCTGAAGCTTCTTTATGTTTATTTAATACTCTCTTCATAGGCTCCTTATTTTTTTCATATTCGACAAATGCTCCTTTTCTTTTAGCAAGTTCAACAGAAGTTTCAAATGCACTTGCACTTAGCAAAGATGTAATTCCTGCTGCAAGATTTCTTCCTTCATCGCTATCATATGCAATACCCAAGCCCAATAACATTCCACCAAGATCTGCAAATCCTATTCCTAATGGCCTTAATTCATGACTATTTTTTGCAATATCACTAGTTGGATATCCAGAATAATCAATAATTATATCTTGAGCAATTATCGCAATTCTAACTGCTTTTTTAAAACCATCAATATTAAAATTTCCATTATCATCTACAAATCTTGTTAGTCTAAAAGATCCTAAATTACATGCTGATTCATCAACACCAAAATATTCTGAACATGGGTTTGAAGAACTATTTACTCCTGTATTCGGACAAGTAAACCAATCATTGATTGTATCATGAAATTGTATCCCAGGTTCTGCTGATACATAAGCAGAAGTTACAATTTGTGAAAATAATTCTCTTGCTTTTAAAACTTTAACAACTCTTTTATCAGTTCTATTTATTAATTTCCAATTAGAATCATTTTCAACAGCACGCATAAAATGATCAGTTAATCTTACAGACATATTTTGATTCTGTGCTTTAACATTTTGATATGCTTCATTAGGATTCATTCCAGATGCGATTAAAGCTCTAGCATGAATTTCTGCTGTTGCTTTTAATGTAATATACTCTAAAATTTCTGGGTGATCTACATTTAATTCTACCATTTTTGCTGCTCTTCTTGTTATTCCTCCAGAACTAACTACTCCAGCAAGATCATTTGAAGGTTCCATAAATGAAAGAACTCCACTACTATATCCTTTTCCACTAATTTCTTCTCCTTCTGCTCTTAAATCTGAAACATTTGTTCCATCTCCTGAACCCAATTGATAAATTCTAATCATTTTAGAATACCAATCTTTGATTCCATTTTTTCCATCTAAACTATCCTCTAATTTTAGAATAAAACATGCTGAACCTTGTGGTCTCTCAAATAATGAATCTGATTCTTTAACTTTATCTGATTTTTCATCAAAATAATATAATCCTACTCCTTTATTCTTTTTAATATTATATTTATTTTTTCCATAATTAAACCAAACTGGAGAATTAAATGCATATCCTTGTCCTAAGATTAATGCGCTTAGTTCTTCTCTAAAAGTTTCTGCTTCAATATCTCTAAAATATCCATTATTATTTCCATAATCAGTAATATCATCAACAACTCTATTTATCATCTGAATAAAACTTGTTTCATATCCTGTATCTGGAACTCCTTCTCTAACTAAATATTTCCCTGTAGTTACTCTTCTTGCAAGTTCTGAAAATCCTTTTGGATATGTTATACTCTTACCATCAAATACTAATCGTGCTTCACCATCTCTTTTTTTATGAACATAACTATCTTCAAATTCGAACCTATCAACAGCCTTTTCTCCAGGCTTTGTAAAATACCTATCTACCAAAACATTAATTGTATCTTCCATTCTATTTTCCCCCTTTTTTCAATAATTTTTCAACTTCAAGTTTGAATTCATCAACATCAGCAAATTCTCTGTAAACTGATGCAAATCTAATGTATGAGACCTTATCCACTTTCTTCAACTGATTCATTACTTCTTCTCCAATTTTTTTTGAATCAATTTCATTAGTCTCCATTGTTCTTAATTTCTGTTCTATAATTTCCACAATAGTATCTATCTTTTCTTTATCCAATCTTTTTTCAGCTGCTCTTTCAATCCCTTTCCTAATTTTTTCTACATCAAAAGTTTCTTTCTTTCCACCTTTTTTTAGAACTATAAGGTTAATATTCTCAACTTTTTCATAAGTTGTGAATCTTTTACTACACTTTTCGCACTCTCTTCTTCTACGGGTTTGTTCATCTGATTCTCTAGAATCAATAACTTTTGTTTCAGATTCCCCACAAAATGGACATTTCATACTTTTCACCCCTTATACTAGATATTGTGCTTAAAGCAGTATTAAAGACTAGATATGGTGGTTAACTATAGAATTTATAAACTTTTATCTACTCTAAATATAGTATCAATAATAAAACTCTCTTCTATTCAATACAGGAGCTTTAATTCTAAACAAATCGACGCTAAAACTTAGCACAATAAAATATTTAAACTCCAAATTTTCTTCCAAAATTATGAAAAAATTAATTTTCTTGCTTGCATTTATATTATTATTAACCCCTTTAGTCGCAGCACAAGAAGAAGTCCAAGTCGGTTTATATTTACTTAACTTAGGCAAATTTGATATTTCTACTGGTTCATTCACAGCAGATTTTTATTTGTCTATGGAATGTGAAAATGAATGTTCTCCAGAAAATTTTGAATTTATGAATGGTAGAGCTTCAACCATAGAAAAAATTATTGATGATCCAAATTTAAAATTTTACAGAATTCAAGCCAACTTAAACTCTCAAATTGATTTAATTGTTAATTCCACTGGTCTTTGACCAGTGGTCAATCATGAATAGCTTTTTCTATATGTGAATAATATAGAATGTGAGCTTATCGAATCTGAAGC
>Ga0209541_10006886_pt1 | contig 19240 bp, 18 predicted proteins | sample RifCSPlowO2_01_FD_184027 | JGI IMG/M metagenome (GOLD analysis project Ga0209541, IMG submission 184027) | Groundwater microbial communities from Rifle, Colorado - Rifle CSP2_plank lowO2_0.1 (SPAdes) (version 2) | ecosystem: Environmental > Aquatic > Deep subsurface > Groundwater | place... | reverse complement strand
CGAATTCCGCGCCATAGACAATGCCGGTGCCAAGCGGCCCTAAATCAAAATAAGCCGATTTCTGGGCTTTCTCGATAAAAACGCCGTCCACCAGATCGCCGGCTTTAAGGATATTTAAACCCGGGGCGGATTTTAAAAGATTAGCTAAGGGGGAATTGGTTTTGCGGGTATTCATTTTAGTATTGCCAATTATATAAAAATTCGGTTCGTGGGTCAATAGTATGAGTAACAAGTAATCAGTAACTAGTAATTAGTAACTAGGAAATTGAGTTATTGAGAAAAAAGCGCCCCGCTCTTTTGGCGAGCCCAAAAGGGCGGGGCGGAAAACGGGCTCCTGGGGGGAGCTAGCGAGGTTGGGTTGCGGTTTCTCCTGATGTTGAATTCTGGCGTGGCCGGTGGTCGATCCAGAGGCCATCCATGTAATTGGGTATGGATGCGTTGTTGGTATAGTTATACATTGAATGCCAACCTGTCACTTCGAGCTCTGGATGTGCCTTCTCAAAGGCATCAAGTGCCGAGAGAATCCCGGTTGCGGCCTTCTGTTTCTTCTCGTAATCGCTCCACTTCACGAAAATCGGAACGTAGGAGTGATTCCCCTTGGTGACGGTGGAATTCACGTCCATCTCCGGCACGGAGACATCTGCCTGGGCCGGAGCAACCACCGCACTGACTTCGGCCGGACCCTGACCCTTGGAGGCGGGCTCTTGGCTCAGCACCACGATTCCCACGGGCACGGCGACTACGAGAAACCCTAAGCAAAAGAGTTGTCTCAAGCTCATTGTTAGAAACGCCTTGCGGCGCCTCCTTGTTTGCCAGAAACTTGGGTTTTCAGGCGAAGACAGCACATTGCCATCTTCGGAACTACCTATAAGTATAGCATACTATATGCCCATTTGTCAAATGCGGGTGATTGTGGGGCTTGAAATTGGGGAGGAAATTTGATAAGATGAATAATCTCTCGAATCCATCTCGAATAAATCGAATACCCATCGAATACAGTTAACCAAATTCGAGAATCATTAGAGGTAATTCGAGGAAAATTCGAGAAATACAAGATGGTAATCAATTGGTACGGCGAAGGGTGTTTTAAAATTCAATCAGGGCAGGTGACGATTCTAACTGATCCATTTGATTCTTCCACTGGGCTCACGCCGCCCAGATTTAAGACTGACATCACGATTAAGACGGCGGTTGAGTACCCCCTACCCCACAATCGTTCGGAAACTCCGACTGTTTTAGGTCCGGGCGAATATGAAATTAAAGGCGTGGAAATTTCCGGCTGGCCCATTAACGGCGAGTCAAAGATCAAGGATCAAAAATCAAGGATTTTAAAGACGGTTTATTTAGTGAAGGTTGAAGATCTGAATTTAGGATTTTTGGGGCACATCTCATCGCCGCCAGAGGCCACAATTGTTGAGGAACTGGGGGATGTTGACTTACTATTTGTGCCGGCCGGCGGCGCACCCTATATTACCGAAGAGGCGGCAGCTAAACTCATTAAGCAAATCGGTCCTAAAATCGTGGTGGCGTCATTTTTCCGAGTTCCAGGACTCAAAAGCAAAGTCGGCGATGTAAAAGAATTCCTTAAAGAACTTGGGCAGAAAGCCGAGCCGCAGGAAAAGCTTACGATCAAGAAAAAGGATTTGCCATCGTCAACGCAAGTGGCGGTGCTTAAAATATAAGAGAAAAATTGACCTAATTATTCTAATTGACCTAATTAACCTAAATAATCCCCAATGACCAAATTTCTACATATTAAATTTTTGGTTATTAGCCATTTCGGCATTAGTCATTGATTAGAATAATTACCTGCCTGCCGGCAGGCAGGGAGCAATTAGGTTAATTGGATTAATTTATCTGACGTTAATTATTGAATAGAAAATTCTATGTGGAAGACATTAAAAAATTTTATAGGCAGATTACAGGATTCTCCGGAGCCGGTGCGCCGACGCTGGCTGGTGATACTTTCCGGCGCCTCCATGGCGGCAGTACTCGGCCTTTGGGTTTTATACATTAATGTGATAGTGGACTCCGCAGGATCGGAGCTCGCGCTTAAACCCGAAAAACAAGAAGTCCAGACTGGCGCCGTAGACGCCTTTGTCGCCGGTCTTAAAATCGTCGGCCAAGAGCTTAAAAAAGGCGGCACCGGAGTAATAAACCGGTTGCGGGAAAAACTCGATGAGACTAATTCTATAGAAATCCGAGGGAATGAAAGAAATTTTATTTTGGAAGGATTAGAGGAAATACCGGCAACCAAGTTGCCTTAATGTGATACTAATATACGAATGCATCCGAATGATACTAATAATACGAATCTGACGCATTAGTATAATTCGTATCATTAGTATTCATTAGTATATTGGTATCATTATTCATTTGTATGCCCAACATAGAAAAACGCGAAATCACAACCGAACTTAAGGAATCGTATCTCGACTACGCCATGTCGGTGATTGTCTCGCGCGCCTTACCGGATGTGCGCGACGGCTTAAAGCCGGTGCAAAGACGGATTCTTTGGGCGATGTGGGACGGCGGCATCACCTCGCAGTCAAAACTCCGCAAATCCGCCTATGTGGTTGGTGAAACCATGGGTAAATACCACCCGCATGGCGATATGGCAATCTACGACACGCTGGTGCGCATGGCCCAAGACTTTTCTCTGCGTTATCCGTTAATCCAGGGGCAGGGAAATTTTGGGTCTGTTGACGGGGACAATGCTGCGGCTCAAAGATACACAGAAAGCCGGCTTTCAAAAATCAGCGAGGAGCTGCTCACTGACATTGAAAAAGAAACGGTTGATTGGCAGCCGAATTATGATGGGAGTCGTCAAGAACCGAAGGTATTGCCAGCAAAACTGCCAAACCTGCTCTTGAACGGCGCCACTGGCATTGCCGTCGGCATGGCCACCAATATCCCGCCCCATAATTTGGGCGAGGTTGTTGATGCGACCCTCTACCTTATTGATAATCCTAAAGCCGCGGTTGACGATCTCGTAAAATTCGTGCAAGGGCCGGATTTCCCGACTGGCGGCATTATTTATGATAAGAGGGCGATTCAGGAAGCATATGTCAGCGGCCGCGGCCCGATTACCACGCGCGGCGTAGCTGAAGTTAAGGAACGGCACGGCGGGAAGGGCGCGCCCGCCCGACTGAACGCCCGCCTGAACGGCGCAGTCGGGCAGGATGGCAGTCGTTCGGGCGGGTTTGACATCGTAATTACCGAAATCCCATATCAGGTGAATAAAGCCGAGCTCATCATTAAAATCGCCGAGCTCATTGAGGATAAAAAAATTGACGGCGTGCGCGACGTGCGCGATGAGTCTGACCGAGAAGGCATGAGAATAGTCATTGAACTTAAGGGCGATGCCGCGCCGCAGAAAGTTTTGAACCAGCTCTACCAGCACACCGATCTCCAGAAAGATTTTCATTTGAATATGATCGCCTTAACCCAAGGGCTTAAACCCGAAGTGCTCTCTCTTAAAGATGTGCTCACCGCCTACATCGCCCACCGAGAACAGGTGGTCAAGAGGCGAGCCGAGTTTGATTTAAAGCGCGCGGAAGAACGGGCACATATCTTGGAAGGTCTCTCTAAGGCGCTCTCGGTAATTGATAAAATCATCGCCACAATCAAAAAATCAGCTGATCGCGAAGAAGCTCATCAAAATCTTGTTAAAAACTTCCGCCTCACCGATATTCAAGCCACTGCCATTTTGGAAATGAAACTCCAGACCTTGGCTGCGCTCGAGCGGCAGAAAATCGAAGATGAACTCAAAGAAAAGCGGAAACTTATTGAAGGCCTCAAACTCCTGCTCAAGAGCCCACAAAAAATCTTCAAGGTAATTAAAGACGAACTTACCGAAATTAAAGCTAAATACGCTGACCCTCGGCGCACTAAAGTAATCTCAAGCGGCTTAAAAGAATTCAGAGAAGAAGATTTGATTCCGCAGGAAGATACCATTATCACTTTTTCACAAAGCGGCTACATTAAAAGGGTGCCGCCAGGCGCTTTCCGAAGCCAGAAGCGGGGCGGCAAAGGACTGATTGGCTCCGAGGTTGCCGAAGAAGATTTTTTGACGCACTTGATCGCCGCGAAGACCCACGACAACATTCTTTTCTTCACTGATCGCGGCAGGGTTTTCCAGACCAAAGTTTGGGAAATTCCAGCGGCCGCGCGCACCTCTAAGGGCAAGCCGATCCATAATTTCTTGGAGATTCCGACCGGGGAAAGGGTTAATGCCATCATCGCTTACGGCGAGGCACGGACTAACACGGACAAAACACAGACTAATACGGACAAGGAAAAAAGTCCGCGTAAGTCAGCGTCCAGTCCGCGTGAGTCTGCGTTTTTGGTGATGCTCACTAAGGGTGGTATGATTAAGAAAACCTCTTTGAAAGAATTCCAAAATGTCCGGCGCACCGGCATCATTGCCATGAAACTCAAGAAGGGTGATTTGCTTAAATGGGTGAGAATGTCGGGCGGCAGCGACGAGATTATCATTACCACGGCTCATGGCCAGTCAATCCGATTTAAGGAATCGCAAATCCGAACTATGGGCAGGACTGCCTCCGGTGTGCGCGCCATCCGGCTTAAAAAAGACGACCAAGTAAGTTCGGTGGACATACTAAAAACTCAAAACTCACAACTAAAAACTCAAAAATTATTGGTAGTTATGGAAAAAGGATTTGGCAAACAGACGCCGATTGGAGGGTACCGGCTCCAGCGGCGCGGCGGCTCTGGTATTAAAACCGCTAAAATCACTCCTAAAACCGGGCCTTTGATTGCCGCTCATTTGGTTAATGAAGAACAAGAGATTATCGCCCTTTCGGCTAAAGGACAAATCATTAAAAGCAAACTTAGCGATGTCCGCGTTGCCGGCCGCGCCACCCAAGGAGTCAAGATAATGACTTTGAATCCGGGAGATAAAGTGGTGGGAGTAATTTGTTTATAAATTAACCTAATTATTCTAATTGACCTAATTTCTAAACAATGACCAATGACAGAATGATTCAATTTATTAATTTATTATTTTACTGATTTATTGGGTATTGGAAAATTGAGATTTGTTTAGGTCAATTAGAAATTAGAATAATTAGAAATTTATTGAATATGGCTGTTCCAGTAATCCCAAAAGGCAGGCTCATCATTATCGGCATTGTTCTCCTCGTCATTATTTTGGGCGTGGTTATTTATGTTTTTGGATCGCGCCGCGGCGGCCGTCCGGAAATCGTGGAATTAGATTTTTGGGGAGTTTTTGACCGGCCGGATGTGATAAACCAAATCGCGAGCGCCATTCCGGGATTCCAAATCAACTACCGCGAGTTTGATCCGCAAACCTATGAAACCCAGCTTATTGACGCCTTGGCTGCCGGACAAGGCCCTGATATTTTCATGATTCATTCGAGCTGGCTGCCAAAACATTTTAACAAGCTCGCGCCGGTAAGCGAGCTCCAGCTCTCTTTGGAAACTTTTAGAAATCTATATCCCACGGTCGTGGAGCAGGATTTTGCTCCGGACAGCATAATTTACGCGCTCCCGCTTTATCTGGATACGCTCGCGCTTTTCTATAACCGCGATATTTTTGACGGCGAGGCTGTTGCCGCGCCCCCCAGAACCTGGCTGGAGTTTCAAAATCTCGTGCCCCGGCTCCGCCGGCTTGACGCCGCTGGAAAAATCGTCCGGGCCGGGGCGGCCATAGGCGGTTCTAATAAAAACATTAACCGAGCGGCTGACCTCTTGGCCGCGCTCATGCTTCAATCAGGCGTCAAAATGGTATCGCCTGACGGCTTGCGCGCTGATTTTGCCCGTTCCGGAGGTCTCGAAAAATTAAGTTTCTATACTAAATTCGCCAACCCGGGGAGCGAATTTTACACCTGGAACGACGGTCTCCCCAATTCGGTTGACGCTTTTCACCAAGGCGCGGCAGCCATGATGGTAAACTATGCTTATCAAATTCCGGCGCTTAAAGCCAAAAATCCGTTTCTAAACTTCCGGGTGGCGCCCCTGCCCCAACCGAGCGGCGCCCAACTGCCTGTTAATTACGCGAACTACTGGGGCTTAGCGGTTTCAAACCGGTCTCTCAAGTGGGAATACGCCTGGAATTTTGTTTTGGCGTTTACCGCTAATCCAACCGTAGTTCAAAACTATACTCAAGCTACCAACCGACTGCCAGCGCTAAAATCGCTTCTTGATCAAAAACAGAATGACTCGGAGCTTGGCGTTTTTGCGCGGGCCGCGCTCTCAGCCCGTTCCTGGCCCCAAGTTGACAATGTGCAAGTGGATAGAATCTTCTCTAAAATGATTGACGATGTGATTAGCGGCCGCGCTCCGGCCGAAAGCGCCATTAAAGAGGCGGAGGATGCCATAAGCGCGCTTATGGCGCAGAGAAGATAAATTCTAAAATTAACCTAATTATTCTAATTGATCTAATTAACCTAAATAATACCCAATGACTAAATTTCTAAATCAAGTTTTAAGCATTTTGACATTAGTCATTATTTAGAATAATTAGAGCAATTAGGTTAATTAGAAATTTAAAATCATGTTTTTCAGAAAAACGCTGTTAATAATTTTGACCTTGTTTTTTCTAATCGCACCTGCCTTACCGTTTGCCTCTGCCGCAGTTTTGCCTAAGATTCTGCCGGATTGCAAGGCGGAATTGCCGCCGTCAGATCCAAACGGGTGTGGCATTGATGATTTTATACTGATGCTCAAAAACATCATTAATTTCTTGACTATCATTGTCTTTCCCATTGGGGCGGGCGTGATTATTTGGGGCGGAATTGTTATAATGACGGCAGGCGGTTCAACTGAACGCGCCTCTAAGGGCAGAAAGATTATTACCACCGCGGTTATTGGCATTGCCATTGCCTTAGGCGCCTGGCTCATAATAAATGCTATTTATCTTGCGCTTACTGGCCGAGGCGTAGAACAACAACCACATATACAGCAGACGCTTTAATCAATGTCTAGAATCTTTGAAAAAATAAAATATTTTCTAGTCTTAGGAATGGTATCTCTGCCATTTTTAAAAATTCTTACCAACCAAGCCGGTGCGCAGTTTGGGATACCAAGGTTGCCCGGTGGCGCTACACAACCCTCATCCCAGCCCGGAGGAATCCAGCAGCCGTCCCAACCAGGCGGCTTGACGCAACCCGGCGGTCTTCCCAATCCCTTGGGCACGACAAACATCGAAGATCTCCTGAATCGCATTGTCGCTTATCTCTACACCATTTCCATACCGCTCGTTGTCATTATGGTCATTATCGGCGCTTTCCAGATCATGTTTGCGGGCGGCAACCCGGAAAATGTTACCAAGGGCAAAAAAACCATTCTTTATTCTGTAGTGGGTTTTGTGATAGTTGTGGTTGCGAGCGGCGTTGCTTTTATACTTAAAGAGTTATTGGGCGTTCAAGAGTAAACCCTAATCATTGACGCCCATAAGTCGGAGTAATATGATAAAAATACTCGGATGATTAAATTCTTCAAAAAAGCGCGTATCCCATTAGTGATCTATCTATTCACACCTGGTGCGGCTTTTGCCGCGGCTAAGCTCTTACCGCCTCCGACGCCAATTAAAAGTATTGATGACATTATCTTGGCCATAACAAAACTGCTTACTTGGGTTTTCACTATTTTTTTTCTGGTCGCGGCCATTGTTATTGTCTTGGCGGCCTATAACTATCTAACTGCCGGCGGCAATGAAGAAAAAATATCTACCGCCAAAAAACAGCTGACTTGGGCTATTGTGGCCATTGCCATAGCCCTAGTCGCGCGCGGCATTGAGTTTGTGGTTAAAGAATTAGTAAGTCCATCTTCGGGAGGGGTGTGGATATAGGAGTGTGAAAATCAAATAGTTTTGTTATACCAGGTAGTGAAAATTCAACTGGTCCCGCTTGGCGGGACAAAATCCTAGCATCAATCATTGCCTGATGACTTAAAAATTAAAGCTACGGGCAAGGGTCGGGTATTATACTAAAGTATTGTTGAATTTCTACTACCTGGTATAATAGCTATTAAGTAATCCACAATGCCAAAAGGTCGAGTACCTAAACTACAAAATATGATTAAAGTATTTAAAAAATTACCGATTGCGAGTTTAGCAGCAGTCTTACTGCCTGTTTTGGCCTTGGCCCAGGTGATACCGCCCGCAACACCCATTACTTCCTTTCAAGAGATTTTAAACGTGGTCAACACACTGCTTTCCTGGATATTCACCATCTTTTTCATTATCGCCGCCATTGTGATTATCTTCGCGGCCTTTAACTACTTAACAGCCGGCGGTGATGAAGAAAAAATCAAAAAAGCCAAACAGCAGTTAATCTACGCGATTGTGGCAATTGCCGTTGCCTTGGTTGCCCGCGGCATTGAATTTGTGGTTGAAGAATTGGTTACGAGTTAGGGTTTATATGTTTATCAAACCAAAAATCCCCCGACCGCGGTCGGGGGATTTTTGGTTGCCGTTCTTGAATTACCAGATAAGCTATATAAGCTATCCACGCCCGATAAATGAAAAAGCCCCGCTTTCGGCGTTCCGAAAACGGGGCTTGGTTTAACGAGCCGGTTCACTGCCGGCTAAGAACAAATGTGACTTTCTGTCCAAGAGTTGTGCCTTGGAGCTTAAACGGTCGCCCCATCCTCTCTCCCCAAGAATTATACTCGCGCGTTCCTGGGGAAACACGGATGGTTTTGCCGTTTAGGGGAATGAAGTCGAATCCTGTGTCGGGTTCAACATCAATCCGCACATCCACCGGTGGCACAACCCTAATCCACTTGGTGGGACAATCCACTTCAAGCTGTAGGGTCACGGTTTTCATGGTCTCGCTTCGTTCAAGGTAGAGCGTGGTGTAATCGGTCGTTTCCAGCGGCGGTCCTTGAACCACGGCGCGCGCCGGGACGTAGGCGGACTTAGCGCCTCCGGTGCCTAATTTAATCAGCGCCAACCCCAGTGTGGCTAGGGCAATTAATGCTTTCCAGGTCCAAGTGGGAGCGCCTTCAAGTCTGACGCTGGTCATTTGCCGCCTCCTTTCATTTTTATGTTTTTAAGGTTCAACGAGTTGTAATTCAATAATAAGCATAGGATTTCTTGAATATCAAGGAGTAAAAAACCCGCGAGCGCCTCTCGTGGATTCTGGTAGTAAAGAGTTAATCAAGTCATACACGCAGATAAAAATGGCCCCGCGGTGGCGATCCACCGAGGGGCCGGGTTTACGAAAAGAAGAGCTAATCGCCTATCAGTTTCACGAATACCGCGCCGCCTTGCGCGGAACGGGCGCGAAACTCTGCTGGTAGGGCGAGACCGAAGTCAACGTCCTGATCACGACTCAAGCCCAAGAACTTCGGGCCGTTCTTGTACTCAAGGTCGATCAGGTCGTCGGGCGTACGCCAGCTGATCTGCCGCCAGCGCTTGCCTGGATAACGGTTGCTGAAATCCTGCCAGCCGGACCACTTGCCCGGTTCAAGGTCGAAACTGATTACCTCGACCGCGGCAGGAGCTCGCGCTGGGACGGCTGTCGCGGCCGGCGACGCCGATCCCGACTTTTTCCCGGTGCTGCCGCCCAGCACCTTAATCAAGGTTAAGCTCCCCATAGCAAGCGCAATTAGCGCTTTCCAGCTCCAGGAAGGAGCGCCTTCAAGCCGGTTGGCGGTCATTTTCTGCCTCCTTTTAAAATGCTTTCGACAATGGCATCGCCGATTTTCTCAATCATCGTCCTGGTTTCCTGCGAAACGCTGATCTTGATTTCCTTGATGTCTTTTCGGACTTTGCCGCGCTCGGTCTGGATAACCTCCATTGCCTGCTCATTGGAAAAACCGACCCGCTTAAGCCGCTCCAGGAGATCCTGGATATGACCCATCTCAAAGAGTTCGCCTCGGCGCTCTTGCCGTTCTTTTGCCTCAAGCTCGGCCGCTTTGGCGAGCTCGCCCTTTGGTTTGATTTCAGTTATGTTCAGGCGGTTCAGAATAATACCTAAACTGCCGACCATAACTGAACCATTGCCCTGCCGCAGGCTTTCAATGACCCTCTTTTGTTCACCTTCGGGCAGAAGCTGCCATTCATCGCCCATGATGGCTGCGGCGATTTCAGCTATCACCTCGCCGCGGATTTTGAGCAGTCCTTCCCAATCCGCCACCCCGTGAATAGCGAACTCCCTGACTTTTTCCTGAACAATATCTGAAAGTATGTTTTCTACGCCAATCTGGCCGCCAGCGTTAAGATACTTTATCAAGCGATTGCCATCGGGATTTTCCGGCGGCGTCGGCTCATAATCAGGGCGCCAGGTTGCCGAGACGCGAATTTGGATTTCTCCTAATTCAGGCGTGCGCACGTCTTGCGGATTAAAGTCTTTGTTCTTTTGAGTAACATCCACGGGGATGGCGCCGTGCCAGAAAGGATATAAGGGGAAAAATCGCCAGCCCTCCTTTTTGATTTCGCCAGTCCGCTTTCCGAATACGGTAACCGCTGCCACATGAGGCGGATCAGCAGGAATTTTTCGCAAACCCTGCAGAATAAAAGCGCCGACGAGAAAAATCAGAATTCCTGCCGCTAGCGTAGCTTCCATGGTCTGTACTCCTTTTTAGTTTTCAAGGTTCGAGCTATAAGCGTAATTCTAAAGGACGATAAGAGTCAAGAGGTAAAAAAACCCGCGAGCGATTTCTCGCGGGTTTTGGTTCTAAAGAGCTAATCACTCATATACGCAGATTGCCGCCTTGCCTTCTGCTCCTAAATCCCGGATCCGGAAAACCGCAGAAGGGAAACGACCCAAAGAATACTGATTACTACCTGAACTTCTTATTACTTCTCCAGTTAAAAACCACCATTCCGCTGCCGGGCTTGGAGTGTGAGCTATCACTCGAGTTGCGGCCGGCGCCTCAAATGCCTCTGACCACTGACTTAACTTTAATTCAATACATATAACACCTTCGGTTAACTTCTTAATAGGTACTCCCGATTCCCAAGGGACTCGGCCAACCAACCGCGGAACCGGAGTTTGCGCGGTTGCCGTCGCCATTTCCTGAATAGCGATAGCAGCTTGACCTTCGCCGCCCCTGTCTCGGATGCGAAAGACAGCTGCTGGAAACCGCCACCTCTGATTTTCTTTCAGTACACGTATCTCGTCGCCTGAAATTATTTCTCCGGTGGAAAACCACCAATCTTGAGCTGGACTAGGAGTCTTTACTTCCACCAGTGAAAGCGGGGGTCCTTGAAAAGCCGGCGACCATTCATTAAGTTTGAGTTCAAAGCAGGTCACTGCTTCGGTGAGCTTCGTGACTGGCACTCCGGGTTCCCAAGGGATGATCTTCACTGCCGAAGCTTGTGCCGGGACGGCTGTCGCGGCCGGCGACGCAGATCCCGACTTTTCTCCGATGCTGCTGCTCATTACCTTAATCAAGGTTAAGCTCCCCATAGCAAACGCAATCAGCACTTTCCAGATCCAGGCAGGGACGCCTTCAAGTCTCGAATCAGTCATCTTTAATTTATTCTCCTTTCATGTTTCTTGTTGTCAAGGTTCGCGCTATAAGTGTAATTATAAATAGCTCTAAAAATCAAGACACGCTACGATAAAAAAAGACCCCGGGTGGGGTCTTTCGAGAAAAGAGCTAGCGAACGGGCTTGTCAGTGATAGACTGCTGAACAATTGAGATACGTGCGGTCTGTCCCGGCTGTGCGGCTTTTAGCCAGAAGATGGCGCGTTTTCCGTGGAGCCAGCACACCTCGTTAGGCGCAACAAACCGTTCTTCTCCGTCAATAGTCCTAATCCAATAGCCGCTCGGTGGAGACACCTCATAGCTTACGGTACGCGCGTCCATTGGTGTTGAGATACGAGGTGACCATCTATCGGTATGAAGGTCAATCTCGCGAATCTCTTCGCCTGGAGCGTAAGAGAAACGAATCTCCTCACTAGGCAAACTAACCGCCGGCGCTGTTGCCGGAGCCGGCGCGGTTGCGGGCAACATTGAGTCGGGCGCGCCGCTCACTGCTTTTTTAGCAACAACGACACTCCCACCAATAATCAATCCCAGGGAAATGAGTGTTAGCGGCACGCCTCCCCACCAAGGCAAAAAAGGAGGCTTAGTGCCAACGCGATGACTCATGATTCCTGTACCTCCTCACTCTTGGGAAAGATCCCGATTGAAGACGGCTTAGGCTCCTCTGAAGGCGGCTTGGGTTCCTCCGCTCGAGCGGGAATGCTCTGGAGTGGGGCTGCTTGGGCAGGAATGCTCGGTGGCGGAGTTGGCGGTGGCGGTGGTGATTGCGGCGGTGTCGGTGGCGAGGCGCCGCCAATTGCCACCATACCGCGAAGGTCGCTTAGCCCCTCAAGGCTAAAAACTTTCCGTTGGGTGCCTTCACCGAGTGAAACCTCGGCAGCCGCGAGCGCTTCGCGAGGTTCTAGACCCACCTCCCTATATTGACCAATCAACCCCAGCTTCGCTTTAGCCGCCTCTCTCTTGGCTTCCGCCTCTTTCTTGCGCTCAAAAGCCTCGGTCACCGCCTTACTGAAACCGACGTCAGCAAGCGAGAACCTCATGATGTCAATGCCGAAAAGTTTCTCGACTTCAGAGCGATCCTGAATTCTTTCGCTCTCCACGGCAAGCAACACCTTGATTTCAGCTGCCCGCGAAGATGCAGAAGATTTCTCCTTGGGCGGACAACACTGATCAAAACGCTGCTCGGGCGTGAGCTCGGGAAGAAAGGGTGCGCCAAGGCGGAGAAGCGCGTTAATCAAGAGATCAACCGCTTCCCGATCAGTGATGAAAGTGTTGCCGTCTTTGGTGCCTGCCACCTTGCCGAGTTCCGCCTTGATAGTGTCGCGGAGACCGTTAGTGATGGCTTCTTCGGAGCGCTCAATAAAAACATCTTTCAAGAGCTCCCGATCGGGCCGCCACTGAACCGATCCCTTCATGCGAACTTCAAGTCTGTCGCTGGTAAAGAAAGTCTCATCAACATCCAGAGTAACCAGCTCGTAACTGAAGAGCTCCACGGTTTCGATAAAGGGAATGAGAAAATGCAACCCCTCGTGGAGAACGCGGGCGCCCTTCTTGGGGCGTGCGTTAAAACGGAGCACCACGCCCGAATGAACCTTGGGCACGATCACGGCCGAACTCAAAACCAGAACCAGAAGAAGTCCCGTGACGCCAGTCCAGATAAGCCAACCCATAGATCGCTTCCTTTCTTGCGGATTTCCGCAGTAGTATTAAACTGACAAAGAGCTGTGTTAAGATAGTATCATCATATAAAAGATAAGTCAAGTTCTTTGTCCCCGTGGCGGAACTGGAATACGCGCAGCGCTTAGGACGCTGTCCCGCAAGGGTTAGAGGTTCAAATCCTCTCGGGGACACAAACCTAATAACTACAAGTTACGGCTGCCAGCTCGGCAACCAAATTCTCCACTCCAAAGCCGCTTTACTTAACGTAGTTCCATAGGTAAGCGGCGAGAAAAAAATAAAACTGGCTAAAACCAAAGCGAGTAGGCCTAGAGAGATTTTCGGTCTTAGCGCAATTATTTTGCTAAGAGCGATCGCGGTTATGGAAATTAAAAAGATTAAAGAAGGCAGATAGTGGTAAATAAAAAGTTCTCGGGGAGACAAGGCCATAAGCGCAAGATTGAATACATATCCTAAAATCAAGAAATCGGCATTTTTAAATTCTCCCTTGGAGAGACGCTTCGCTAAAATAAATATAAGCGCCACTATGCCTCCCCACCAGATAATCGGATTGCCGAAAAAACTTATTGTTTTCTGACCGTTAATAGCAGATTCGTTTACCACTGTAATGGGCTTTATCATAAACGGCCAAGCGTACCAAGGGCTCGCATAATCACGGTGTTCAAATTCTTCAAAATGGGAAGCTACCGTTAAAAGCAGGCCAAAGCTGCTCTCTAGAAGCCGCTCACCAAATAAACCGATTTGCGGACCGAATTTTAAAAACGGATTTTGGACTCGCAGTTTTTCAAAAATTTCTGTGACTGTGCTTTCTCTGCCGACCTCAATATGATTCCAAACCGGCGCCTCCGGATTGAAGAGAGAAAAATGAACAAACATCGCCGTAAAAACAACGAGCAATGGGATGATTACCAAAAAAACGCTAAAAATTGAAGTTTTTCTCTCTGTTTTTGGGGTTTTGAAAAAATGAATAAACCATGAGGTTAAGAGAAAAACCACTCCAGAAACCTTGACGCCGATAGCCAAGCTGAAAAAGACGCTCGCCAAAACGAGCCATAAATACCACTTGCGAGTTTTAAAAATCTCCCGATCTTTTTTTAGAAAAAACCACAGTCCCATTACTCCAAAAAGCACAAGAAAAATATCGGCCAAAATATAGCGCGATTGCACAACGAGAAAATTTTCAAAGAGCGCGAGAAAGCCGGCTAAAAGGCCGGCGACATAAGATTGTGTCGCTTCCTTGGTTAAAAGCATTATAAACATGACTAAAAGAACGCCGGCTAAGGCGCTTGCTCCGCGCAACAGCCAATAAGGAAAATCTCCGTAGGCGGCCTCACTTGTTGGAAAACGATCGCTTGCCCGCGCTCCGCTAATTTTAGCTAAGAGCGCAAAAATGAATCTGGCTACCGGCGGATGAACGTCAATAAACGCCGCCTCGCCCAAATATTGAGTAGCCATGGTGGCATAGCCGGTTTCATCAAAAACCGGATAGGAAAAATTGCCCAGATTCCAAAATCGGGTGAGTAGCGCGAGCGCAAAAATCAAAAAAAAGCCGAGGCGCCAAATTCTAGTTTCTTTATCTGCGGCGAGCATGAAAGGCCTGATGGATTTCTTTAAGCTCTTTATTGGTTAAATGGGTGTAGACTTGGGTAGTCGAGATATGGCTGTGGCCTAAAAGCTCCTGCACCGAGCGCAGGTCAGCGCCGTTAATCAACAAATCGGTGGCAAAGGAATTATGAGAAATAATTCCATCTGTTATCAGGGTCTGATTTGGCAGCACGGTAAAATCATAAACATCCCCACCATAAACAATTTTTTCTATCTTTTTTATCCTTAGCCACTTAACATTGTCATCATTCACCAATTTTTCCAATATTGCTAACTCCGTTTGGGTATAATTCATTGCTTTTAACAATTCTATTATCTTTTTTACAGTTGATTTAGTAGGAATAATTTTTGTAGTTGAACCGACATAGCGGTAAATGTCTATGTGACTATCTTTTTTTAACCATTGAGCAAACGTTTTCCATCGCTGTGCTAGATTAAAGTAAATCTTTTTTAAAAGGGGTCTTACCGGCAATTTTTCTCCTTCAAATCCTTTTTCGATTGAACGGCTAATATCTTTTAGGGTTTTAATATTTCTTAGAAATAACAGCTGATCTGGTCTGTGTAGCACCTGCAGATGATAGATAATGTTAGCGATTATCCGATTACTGATCGGTAGTTTAACAAATCGTTTTCTTCTATAAAGATGTGTATCAATACCCAACATTAAAAAGAGCATTTGAACCTCTTTTAGTAATAACTTACTCGAGGAGAATATTCTGATACCCCCCTTGCCGCTGTTTCCTTCTGCGTCATAAAGGCCAGCTAAAAAAGCAGCTATTTCACCCTTGCTGGCTTTAAAAATTGAAGGCGGAAGCCGCTTTTCATTCCCCACTGTATTAAAACCAATGCGTATAAGGAAATCGACAAATTTATTCGAGTAAAAATTAAGCAGATAACCCTTGCTTTTCGGTTGGGGCAGAATTTTAGCATCATAATTAAATTCCTCCTTCAAAATCTTTTGGTAAAACTTTAATATTTCTAAATTTTTATCGGCCACAATAACACCGCGCCGCCTTTTACTTACTGTTCCATCACCGATGATGTAGCCGAGATATCTCCAAATATTTTTATTTAAGTGCCATCTATGATTAATGTGTCCATCTACTCGGATTTTTTTAATGCCAGCAATATAATCGCCCACCCTCAGCTCCTTGGCAAAAATTTCTTCTATGCCGTTTGCGGACAGAGTAAAAAGACGGTGATTTGGGGAACACATTATTTCATAACCATCAGCCCAAATTGATAATAGGGAATCAGTGCGGTGCATGGATTTTCCGATAATTTTATTATCAGAAAATTTTAATTTATCAATATCAAAGGATTTTATTTTAGAACTAATATTATATAATTCTCCGGCGCTAATAATTTTGTGAGGTAAGAATATAAGTGTTTGTGGGTGGAGACAATGTCGCAACATATGCGGTGTGACTCTTTTCGCGATGCCGGCTTTGCGCGCCTGAAAATCAATCAATCTTTGCACTGCTCGCGGCGTGATTCTATCAATTACCTGTCCTTTTTTGGTTAAACTCACAAAAAGGGCCTCCCTGACATCGCTTCTCTTCTCCAAATAATTTTTAAGAGCTTTTTTGGCGCGCTCGGAAATAAAGACAATGCGCAGTTTGCCGCCTTTGCCGCGCACCGTAACCTCTCCCCTTTTAAAATCAAGGCGGCGGTTAAGCGCGCACAACTCTGCCAAGCGCAAGCCGGTCGAGAACAAGGTTTCCAAAATCGCTTTATCGCGGAGGGCGCGCAGATTCACGCCCTTGGGCGCCTCTAAAAGCCGCTCTAAATCAGCGTATTCCAAAATTTCTATTTCACGCTGGGGTAATTTTGGCAGTTCGATCTTATCAGGCGAGAGCGCGGCATAATCTTTTTTAATCAGATATTTAAGAAAGTTTCTGATGGCGATGGCGTAATAACTTTGAGTGCTTTTCTTAAGCGCTTCGCCCCCCGACCCCTTAGTTCTTCCCAAATACAGCCGAAAGCTTCTTATAGTTTCTTCGGTGATGTTATCGAGGTCTCTAATCTTGGCATAAGTGAAAAAGGTTTTTAAATAGCGCTCGTAATTTTCGCGAGTTCTGATGGAACGATTTTTTTCAATTTCCAGATAATCCAGGTATTCGGTGAGTAATTCTTGAGCTGAAGGCATATATTTGAGGATTTCTAATTTATCCGTCAGAGGCGGATCAGCCTCGGACTGAAAGCAATCTCGAGAAATACCACAGTTTATTCTTCGAGTTGAATCGAGAAACGCCTTAATGTATGTTCTCGACTTCGCTCGAACAATACTTCTTTTTTGGGACCCCGGCCGCGGAGGGTCGCGGAAATTTTTTATATCATAATAATAGAATATTTTGCGACATTTGTGAACACTAAATGTTCTAAAATATTTGCAAGTTTTTGCGAGTTATCTGAGATGGGTTGCAAAAACCTAATTTTACGACATTTAGAAACTATTGACTTCGTAATGTATTTCCGCTTAAAATTTATGTACAGTAATGAAACGGTTGACTCTTAGCATCATTCGCATTTAATTCGCCTGCCTGCCGCCTGCCTGCCGGCAGGCAGGGCAGGCAGGCATTTTTCGCATCGGCACAATTATGACTTCTCTCTCCAAAAATCTCTTCTGGGCTATCGCCTCTTTAATCGTGATGACGATTATTTTTTCTATGTTTCTTGAGGGCAGTCAGCCGGCGCAGGCCTTGAGCGTAAACGAGCTCGCAGAAAGGATAAACCTGGGCGAAGTAGAGAAAATCACGGTCAGCGGCAATGATTTAACGGTTGAATTCAAGGACGGCAAACTGGCTAATGCTAAAAAAGAAAGCGAATTGGGCTTAACCGAAACGCTTAAAAATTACGGCGTGGATCCGGCCGCGCTCCGGGCGGTAACGCTGGAACTCACGGATGAATCGGGCTTGCGCTTCTGGCTTGGGGTGCTCGTGCCCACCGTGCTCCCAATTGTAATCATTGGCGTAATTTTCTGGCTGATTTTCCGGCAAGCCAGAACCGGCGCTTCCCAGGTCTTTAGCTTTGGCCGCTCCAATATCAGATTATTTTCCCCCAGTAAAGATCGCATTACTTTTAACGATGTGGCGGGACTCAAGGAAGCTAAGCAAGAACTTGAAGAAGTGGTTGATTTTTTAAAAAACCCTAAGAAATTTTTTGATTTGGGAGCTAAAATTCCCAGAGGCGTGCTCTTGATGGGAAGCCCTGGCACCGGTAAAACTTTAATCGCGCGCGCGGTCGCCGGCGAAAGCAATGTTCCTTTCTTCCATATCTCGGCTTCAGAACTCGTAGAAATGTTCGTTGGTGTGGGCGCAAGTAGAGTCAGGGATAGTTTTTCAACGGCTAAGAAAGCTGCGCCGGCGATTCTTTTTATTGACGAGATTGACGCGGTTGGCCGCGAACGCGGAGCGGGCTTGGGCGGCGGACACGACGAACGAGAACAAACCTTAAATCAAATTTTGGTCGAGATGGATGGCTTTGACCGAGAAACTCGTTTGGTAATCTTGGCCGCCACCAATAGGCCTGATATCTTGGATTCGGCGCTCCTGCGGCCCGGACGATTCGATCGCCGCGTAGTTTTGGATTTGCCCGACATCAAAGACCGTGAAGAGATCTTAAAAATCCACGCCAAAAACAAACCGCTTGATAAAGCTGTTGATTTAAGTAAAGTAGCCATCCGAACTCCCGGTTTCTCCGGCGCTGATTTAGCCAATTTAATCAATGAGGCGGCGATTTTAGCCGCGCGCCATAATCGAAAAGTCGTTCTGCAACAAGATTTCTTTGATTCCATTGAAAAAGTTCTTTTAGGGCCGGAACGCAAGGGCCGCGTTATCTCCGAACGCGAAAGGAAGATTACTGCTTATCACGAGGCCGGACACGCGCTTATAACCGCCAGCTTAAAAGACGCTGATCCGGTGCAGAAAATTTCGATCGTGAGCCGGGGACGCGCCGGCGGCTATACGCTTAAATTGCCGCTCGAGGAAATTCGTCTTCGAACCAAGGCTCAATTTTTGGCTGATTTGGCTATTATGATGGGCGGCTATACTGCCGAAAAAACGGTTTTCGGGGACATCTCAACGGGCGCCTCAAACGATCTAAAAGAGGCCTCTTACCTTTCTCGCGCTCTCGTCACCAAATACGGCATGAGCGATCTTGGACCGATGACATTCGGCAAATCAGAAGAGATGATCTTTTTAGGCCGGGAAATCGCGGTTCAGAAAGACTATTCCGAAGAGGTGGCTGCCAAAATTGATAAAGAAGTGCACAAATTCATAAACCTGGCTCATAGCACCGCGAAGAAAATACTTGAGTCGCGGCGCAGGGTTTTAGATGCTATTGCCGAAACTCTGATTAAAAAAGAAACGTTGGAACACGAAGAATTTTATAGTCTGCTCAAGCCCTTTAAATTAAGGCCGATCGCCATTAATGTTTAATCAAAACCCCCGCCTAGGCGGGGGTTTTGATTTCG
>Ga0209541_10006885_pt1 | contig 19242 bp, 16 predicted proteins | sample RifCSPlowO2_01_FD_184027 | JGI IMG/M metagenome (GOLD analysis project Ga0209541, IMG submission 184027) | Groundwater microbial communities from Rifle, Colorado - Rifle CSP2_plank lowO2_0.1 (SPAdes) (version 2) | ecosystem: Environmental > Aquatic > Deep subsurface > Groundwater | place... | reverse complement strand
AATTAGAACAAATAAAAAAGATGAAATTATTGACATAACAGACAAGATTGCAAGTTTAATAAAAGATGCAAAGGGCGGTGCAATAGTTCTAAATGTTCTCCACACAACTTGCGGTTTGACAACCGCGGATCTTGACCCAGGAACTGATGAAGATATTCTCGAGGCTGCAAGAAAATTGCTTCCCGAGATTGCGTACCGACATCCACACGATCCTTCTCATACGGAAGATCACATATTATCAAGTTTTATCGGCACAAGTTTGGTATTAAACTTTGAAAATGGAGAGATCACTTTAGGAACCTGGCAGAGAGTAATTCTTGTAGAACTAAACGGACCAAGAACAAGACAAATCTCCTATCAGATTATTTAAACTAATTTTATAAAAGTATTGCGTTTTCTTTACATTATTAAATATTGGTTATATTATTAAGTTATGTCTGATCTGACTCCTTCGGAAAGTGAGCAGCCGAACAATCCAGTCGGGCAAGAAGTATCTCCAAAACCACCAAGGCAAATCTTCAGAGGTATGGAAGTTTTAGAAATTACCCGTCAAATCACAACTGCTCTTTCAAAAGAAAATCCTCTATTATCTCAAGCTTTATTTCATGGCATAGGCAGCAGCGTTAATAATTTTATTGAGAGTATGCGAGTTGCTCGAGGATCGGATTACTATATGACCATGGTAGTAGATCAAGAAAGAAATTACCACTTTATAAGAGAGGGTATGAAAGAAGGAGACCATGATAGAGAGGTAAAGGGTGAATTCGTTGAAAGATTAATGGACAATTTTGCTTTAACACGAAGTGAGAACAACTTTATTCTGGTAGGAGGAGCTAAAGAATATACAGATGAAGAGATTGGAAAAATTGCTGACGAGATAGAAACAATTGAGAAAAGAGTAATAGATGAAATGAACGTTCCGATTAGAAAGAAGGTTTGTCTTGTTTATGACGAAGAATTTTTCGAGTACGAGCACGAGCCTCGTGTTTTTGCAGCTCCCACAAGGTCATACATAGAACTTGGTATAGAAGGCGGAAAACCTTTCATAGGAGATGGAAGTTTTGATCCAAGAGTTCGTGGTACTTATGCATGGGTTCTGACGGATTTTTATCAGGCAGTTTACGAGCAACGATTTCATAACTTTGATGTAGAATATAACCCATTCTATCTTAGGCTAGAAAAAAGAGGAGAGAGACTACGAAGATTGAGAGAAATGGGAGCGCCTCCTGTCATCCTAGATGGAGAAGCGAAGCTTTTTCGTGAAGGAGTTGGTGAGTTCTTAGAAGAAGAAGGCATTTCAGGAAAAGTTTCTATAGAGGATACGGTTGAGGACATTGAAAAGCATAACTTTGACTATTCGAAAGTACCGGCTATCGCTCCTTACAAAGAGGCTTATGATTGGTGGATAATCTACTCAAGAAGCTTACCTAAAATGATAGAAGTTTTAACGAGTGACGAAGAGCAAAAGTTCAGTCAAGAGGTTCAAGAAAGAGTTAGAGAATATGGACAATTCAATAACCCTGAAGAATTGTATAAGTTGATAGCTGACAAGACTGGAAAATATAGAAATGATGTAGCACAATTTAATATGGCTTGGAAATTTTTTCCTTCTTTTCTCCTACATTTAAGAAATAAATATAGAATAAAAACACCCGAGATCGCAAGAGCAGCGAGCATGATGGATAGAACAAGATATTCGCCTGAAGAATTTTGTAAAGAATTAAATTTAGATTACACTGAAGTTTCTAGTTCTTGGATTCAATCACTTAAGCAATAAATTCTTTCAGGGGACAGTTGGTGTGTTCACAGTGTGCGGGGCGATTACAAAATAAAATATAAAATATAAAAAATTACTTTTGGATAAGTCATAATTACTGCAAGTATACTGGTATATCTTCACTAAATTAATTTTGGATGTAATTTCTAAGCGGGCAGTCTTTATGCTTACAATGTGCCGGGCAATAGGTTCTTCCGTAGGCGATCATTCTGTTTGTAAAATCAAACCATTCGCTTTTGGGCAAGATCTCCATAAGATCCTTTTCTATTTTGTTTGGGTCTTTGTTTTCAGTTAATCCAAAAAGCCGAGACAATCTTGTAACATGAGTATCAACGGCTATGCCTTCAACAATTTTATAAACATTCCCCAAGATAATATTCGCAGTTTTTCTTCCAACACCGGGAAGATTTATTAATTCCTTCATACTGTTTGGAACTTTGCCCTTATGTTTTTCCAAAATTGCCTTTGCAGTTTCTTTTATAAACTTTGCCTTTTGTCTGAAGAGTCCCAACCGTGACAAATCGTTTTCAAGCTCTCTTAAGTCCGCATTCTTAAAATCTCCTATGGCTTTATATTTTTTAAAAAGATTTTTGGTAACTTCATTTACCTTTTTGTCCGTATTCCTTGCAGATAGAATTACGGCCACCAAAAGCTCCCAAGGGGTTGAGTATTCCAAAGCGGTTTTGGTTTGAGGGAAAAGTTTCTTAAGCCCTTTTAAAATATTTTCCGCCTTGTTTTTCCTTTCTGTATTCTCGTCTCTCACAACAGCTTATTAAACTCATAGAAGGTTTTCCCCTTGTTATAGCCATGTTTTTCATAAAATCTAATCGTTTTTTTATTGAGAGCAGGTCCATATAATACAATCCAATCAATGCCTCTTTTTTTTACTCTTCTTTCAAACTCATTAAGAAGTTTAGTTCCAAAACCCTTACCTCTAAAGTCTTTATGAACCATTATGTACCAAAGAAGCCCGACTCCGCCTATCAGCTTCTCGCCAAGAAAATATCCGATAACTCTATCTTTTTCTTCCGCTATCATAAAGAAATCGGGATCTAAGTAGGATTCTAGCCACTGCGCCTTCATGTATCCACCGGAGGGAAGCTCAAACTCTGGGATTTTTCCTAAACGCTCGCACTGTTTTAAATCCTTTTTGGTAGCCTGTCTTATAAGCATACTTTGATTTTACCAGAAATAGATATTTGATCCCACACAACTTATTTTTCGCCTTTACATCCGCCATTTGGCGGAACGGCTCACAGTGCGTTTGTCAAGGGGTCTGCGTCGTAATTGAAAATTACTCCTTGACAAACACTTTTGCCTGGGTATAATAGTTAATACGCCAAAGGTTAATGAAAACAAAAGGGAGAGATCCCTTGTATTTTTTTTGTTGAGTAAGCAATAGAATTTATCCAAATGCGCAAGGCTGATAAGATCAAGAACAACACAAGACAAAATTGGGGAGAAGATTACAAAAACCTGCCAACACTAGATCTTCTTTTAGTCCAGAAAGAATCATATAAATGGTTTATTGAAAAAGGAATAGGAGAAATTATTCAAGAAGTTTCTCCTGTTGATGATTTTACAGAGAAGAACTGGACGTTGACCTTTAAGGATTACAGAATAGGTAATCCCACAAATTCTCCAGAAGTTGCCATCTCCAAAGGACTTACATTTGATGCTCCACTTTATGTAAAAGCAGAGTTATTAAATAAAAAGACAGATAAGACAATCAAGCAAGAAGTTTTCTTAGGAGACATTCCTCAGATGACCGACAGGGGTACATTTATCATCAATGGAGTTGAGCGAACTATTGTAAATCAGCTAGTTCGCTCTCCCGGTGTTTTCTTTACCGTTCTTCAAGATAATGTGACAGGAAAAAAGATTTATTCTGCCGAGATCAGACCCGTTCATGGATCCTGGCTTGAATTTTCTACCACAAGACATGAAACAATTACGGTTAGAATCGACAGGAGAAGAAAGTTTCTTGCCTCAACCTTCCTGCGGGCACTTGGAATCTCCTCCAACGACGATATAAGAGAAAAATTCAAGAATCTTGAAGGAGACGGTCCGCCTGCCGGCGAGGCGAGCAAAACCTCTTTTATAAACAACACTTTAAAAAAAGATGAAACTCTTGATTCTACAGAAGCACTAGTTGAAATATTTAAGAAAATGCATCCGGGAGAACCAATAGTTATCGATAAAATCAAAGAGTCATTCTTCGGAATGTTCTTTAATAGCAGGCGCTATGATTTAGGGAAAGTCGGAAGATATAAGATTAATAAAAAACTTAAAGACACACCAGGATTTGCTTCTTCAGAGGAAAAAGTCCTAACAATGGAAGACATAATAGGTACGATAAACTTTCTCATTCAGCTTGCTCAAGGTAAAGATGGCGTTGATGACATAGACAGTCTTGCAAACAGACGCGTACGAAGAGTAGGGGAGTTGGTTGCAACCAATGCATTTAGAGTAGGAATTCTAAGACTTGAGAGAAGCATTAAGGAAAGAATGAGTCTTATTCAGCCTGATGTTCCGGTAACCATTGCATCACTTATTAATGCACGTCCCATAATGGCATCTATTAATGAGTTTTTCCGTACCTCTCAGCTTTCCACAATTCTGGATCAAACTAACCCACTTTCAGAAATTGATAATTTAAACAGACTTACTGTTATGGGTACTGGGGGAATTTCAAGAGAAAGAGCAGCATTTTCAATTCGTGATATCAATAGCTCTCAATATGGAAGAATTTGTCCGATCAGAAGCCCCGAGGGGCCCAACATTGGACTTGTCACCTACATTGCTTTATATGCAAAGGTAAACGAATACGGATTTCTTGAAACCCCTTACAGAAAAATAGCTCACACCAAAAGATCGGGAAAAACAGTTTCAAAAGCGACAGACGAGATTGTTTATATGACTCCCGATGATGAGCAGAATTTTTATATTACCCACGCCGGTGCATTATCAAAGAACGGGGCAATTAATGATGACCGTGTCCCGGCAAGACATAAGGGTGAGTTTATGGAAACAGAAAAAGAAAGAATTGAATTTGTCGACGTAGTACCAAGACAGGTCGTGGGATCCGCAGCATCCCTTATCCCTTTTGTAAGCCACGATGAAGCAAACAGAGCTCTTATGGGAACTCACATGCAGTGTCAGGCAGTTCCGCTTGTTAATTCCGAAAGCCCGGTCGTAGGAACAGGGATGGAAAAAGCGGTGGCAGAAGTTATGGGAAGAGTGGTTCGTGCTCCTTTTGACGGGCAAGTTACGTATGCGGACTCTGAAAAAGTAGTTGTTAAAGGTAAAAATAAACTTGAAGCAACTTACAAAATTGATTCCTTCAGAAGAAGTTCTCAAGCAACAGCATACACCCAAAGAACTATGGTGATCCCCGGCCAAAAAATTAAAAAAGACGAGCTTATTATAGATGGTCCGGCATCAGATAACGGAGAGCTTGCTCTTGGTAAAAACTTAGTAATTGCATATGCCTCCTTGGATGGTCTTGGATACGAAGACGCAATTGTTATATCCGACAGGCTCGTTAAGGAAGATATTTTATCCTCTATTCATATTGAAAAATATGAAGCAGCAGTAGTTGACACCAAACTGGGGTCAGAAGAGACTACACGCGATATTCCAAATGTTTCCGAAGAGGATTTAGCCAATCTTGATGAGGACGGAATAGTTGTAGTAGGCAGCGAGGTTAGACCAGGAGATATCCTTGTTGGAAAGATTGCTCCAAAAGGAGAAACTGAACTTACAGCAGAAGAAAGACTTCTGCGTGCAATTTTTGGAGAACAGGCCCGTGAAGTAAGAGATACATCTCTTCGGGTACCCAATGGAGAAAGAGGAACTGTTATAAATGTTCATATTCTTGACAGGAAAAAAGGTGATGAGCTTGAGCCGGGCACAATAAAAAAAATAATTGTAGAAGTTGCTCAATTCCGTCATGTTACAGTTGGTGATAAACTTGCCGGAAGACATGGAAATAAGGGAGTTATTTCAAAAATTCTTCCCGCCGAAGACATGCCTTACCTTTCGGACGGAACACCGGTCGATATTATAATTTCTCCAATCAGCGTTTTGGCTCGTATGAATCTGGGACAACTTTTGGAGGCTCATTTGGGATGGGCGGCGCAAAAACTTAACATAAAAGTAGGAGTTCCGGTTTTTGAAGAAGTAGGGGAAGACCGAATCATCTCGCTTCTTAAGATGGCAAAACTGCCGGAGAATGGAAAGACAATGCTTTTTGACGGGAGAACAGGGGAGCAATACGAAAACCTCGTAGTTGTAGGGATTGAATACATTATGAAGCTGATTCACATGGTCGAAGATAAGACTCACGCAAGGTCAACCGGTCCCTACTCGCTTGTTACACAACAGCCATTGGGAGGAAAGGCTCAGATGGGAGGACAAAGACTTGGAGAAATGGAAGTCTGGGCGCTCGAATCACACAGAGCAAGGTATATTCTTCAGGAAATGCTTACCATAAAATCGGATGATGTTGTAGGGCGGGCCAAGGCATTTGAGGCAATAGTAAAAGACACCGATATTCCAACACCAAAAGTGCCTGAATCATTCAGAGTCTTGATAAAAGAACTTGCAGCTTTAGGTATTAATGTTCTGGCAGAGGGGGTAACAGTTGCTCCTCATTCGGTCTCGGCAAATCTTCCGGATGTAGCAGAAGAAGAAAAACCAGAAGGGGAAACAGTAGCCGAGGAAGAAAAAACGCAAGCGCAGGTTAAAGAACTTGAAAAAGAGCTGGGAGCAGGTGCAGTCGGTCTTTCGCAAGATGATTCCGTAAGTCCGGCAGTTGCGCAAGAAGGGGGAGATCAAACGAATGAATAACAACAACAGAAGCGAAAATAAAAAAATGAGGGATATTACAATTTTGGATTTTAAATCCTTAAGAATTGTGCTTGCAAATAAGGAAGATATTCTTGCTTGGTCATACGGCGAAGTTACAAAGCCTGAAACCATAAACTACAGAACGCTAAGACCGGAAAAGGACGGGCTTTTCGATGAAAGAATTTTTGGTCCTACGAAAGATTGGGAATGTTATTGCGGAAAATACAAAAGAATAAGGCATAGGGGTGTTATTTGCGATAAGTGCGGAGTAGAAGTTACTACTTCCCGCGTAAGAAGAGAGAGAATGGGACACATAAATCTCGCGGCTCCCGTATCTCATGTTTGGTTCTTTAAAGGTTCCACTTCTCCGCTTTCTCTTATTCTTGACATGTCTCAAAGAAGTCTTGAGTCGGTAATATATTATGCGTCATTCCTTGTACTAAATATAGATGAGGAGAAGAAAAAAGAAGCCCTATCACTTTTTCTTAAAAATATCGACGAGCGAAAAAAGCAGCAAAAAGATGAAATCGGGCAAGAAGAGAAAAAGATTAAGAACGAGACTGAAGAAAAAAAGAAAGAAATTAAGTCAGGGAAGCTTAAAGAAGAACAGAAAAAATTAGTCTATCAGGAGCTTGAACTAACCCAAAGACAAAAAATTACAGCTCTTACCGAGAGACTTTCCGAGGAAGAGAAAAAAGTTGACGAGATTTATGACGCATTGTCGCGGCTTATTAAGAATTTAAAGGTCGGAACAGTTCTTTCGGAAGACGAGTATTTTAAGCTTCTCGAATACGATATTCCCATCTTCTTTACAATGAAGACCGGCGCTGAGGGAATCTTGGAACTCTTAAATAAACTTGATCTTTCAAAGCTTATCGTTGAACTTAGAAGAGAAGCTGAAAAATCAAAAGGTCAAAAGTATCTTAAATTAATTAAAAGACTCCGGCTTATTGAGTCAATGAGAAAAGCAGGCGTCTCTCCTTCTTCTATGATAATAACCGTTTTACCAGTTCTTCCGCCAGATCTTCGCCCTATGGTACAACTTGCAGGAGGAAGATTCGCTACGTCAGATCTTAACGATTTATACAGAAGAGTCATAAATAGAAATAACAGATTGAGACATTTAATTTCTCTTGGTGCCCCTGAAATAATTCTTAGAAACGAGAAGAGGATGCTTCAGGAGTCGGTAGACGCTCTGATTGATGCTTCTCAAAGATCTACCCAGGTGGTCTCCTCACCGCTTCGATCGCTTTCCGACATGCTTCGCGGAAAACAGGGGAGATTTAGACAGAACCTTTTGGGTAAAAGAGTTGACTACTCTGGCCGTTCCGTAATCGTTCCAGGTCCACAGCTTGCGCTTTCAGAGTGTGGGCTTCCTAAAGAAATGGCTCTTGAAATGTTTAAGCCCTTTGTCCTTCGTGAAGTTATCGTAAGAGGGTATGCCCCAAATATAAAATCCGCAAAAAGATACATAGAGAAAAGACCGCCTGAAGTTTTCGATATTCTAGAAGAGATTACAAAAAATCATCCGGTTCTTCTAAACCGCGCTCCGACTCTTCACAAGCTTGGAATACAAGCATTTTATCCGGTACTTATTGAGGGGGCGGCTATAAGTCTTCATCCTTGTGTATGTGCAGGATACAATGCCGATTTTGATGGAGACCAGATGGCTGTCCATATACCTCTTTCAACCAGAGCAAAGGAGGAAGCGATAAGCCTTATGATGCCAAGGTGCAATCTACTAAAGCCTGCAGACGGAAGCCCTATTACTCTTCCAAACAAGGAAATGGCAGTTGGAATCTTCTATCTTACCAGCATTGACGAAAGTTTAAGAAAAGAAGACGAATTTATATTCGAGTCGACACAAGAAGCTCTTCTTGCCCACTCGCTTTCAAAAATTAAATACAGGAAGCCTATTAAAGTAAGAATTGACGCCCACCTGCAAACGCCTGAGAGAAGCGATAGCGGGCAGGGAAAAATAATCGAAACAACTATTGGAAGAATAATGTTTAACGAAAAACTCCCGACGACCTTCGGATTTATAAACGAGCCTGTAAAAGCATCCGGAATTAAGAAAATAATTACAAACGCAATTGCTAACTATTCGCCTGAGGAAGTAGAGGCGTTGATAGACAATATTAAGACACTTGGATTCTATGGATCTACTATTTCAGGAATCTCTGTCTCGGTCTTTGATAACGAAATGGTAGAAGGAAAAGAAAAGAGAATTGATGATGCCGAGAAAAAGATTAAAGAAATTGAAATTGAGTATCAACATGGACTTATTACAAATGAAGAGAGAAAAAGGCTTGAGAATGAAGTTTGGCTTGATGTTACAGACGACCTTGCAGATAAAACATGGGCTAGGCTTTTGCCGGAGAATCCTATAAAAGTCATTATCGACTCAGAAGGTGCTCGTGCCGGAAAAGAACAAGTAAAACAGCTCTCCGCAATTAGAGGTCTTATTCTTGATCCTCTTGGAAAAATTGTTGAGCTTCCAATCAAGTCAAACTTTAGAGAGGGGCTCTCTATTTTTGAATATGTTGCCTCGGCCCGGGGTTCAAGGAAAGGGCTGACCGATTCTGCTTTAAAAACTGCTAACGCAGGATACCTTACAAGAAGACTTGTTGATGTTTCCCACGATGTAATCATAAGAGGAGAAAATTGTGAAACCAAAAACAGCATAGCTGTTTACAAGGAAGATCCTGACAGAACAGCTTCTTATTATGACAGAATAATTGGAAGAATTGCGGCATCCAACATAATTTCTAAGAAAACAAAGAAAGTAATTGCTAAAGAAGGGCAGGAAATAAATGAGGGAAAAGCAATAGCAATTACCCAGAACGAGGTTACCGAAGTTAGTGTCAGATCGCCTCTGACATGCGCTATGGAATACGGGATATGCGCTATGTGTTATGGATGGGACTTCTCAACAAAGAGAAAGGTGAGCCTCGGAGTTCCCGTAGGAGTCATGGCAGCGCAGTCAATAGGAGAACCGGGCACACAGCTTACGATGCGTGTAAGACACTTTGGGGGTGTTGTAATGTCTGACGTTACCCAAGGCCTGCCTCGTGTTGAGGAACTGTTTGAGATGAGAACCCCCAAAAATCTATCACCCATATCTGATATTTCCGGAAGAGTAGATATTGAAAAAGCAGAAGACGGTTATATTGTTAAGGTCAAAAATACAAGAGTAAAACCACCCGAGGAAAGAGAATACTTTGTCCCATTGGCAACTGAGCTAATGGTTTCAGACGGCGACGCTATATCGGCAGGTACCCAGCTTGCTCAAGGTTATCTTGACCCAAAAGATATCTTAAAGATTAAAGGGATTGTTGAGGCACAAAGATATATAATCTCAGAGGCTCAGAAGGTTTATGAAGCACAGGGTATAGGAATTAATGACAAACATTTTGAAGTAATACTGCGTAAAATGTCCGATAAGGTAGTTGTAGAAACGGTAGGAGACACATCTCTTATTCCGGGCGACTTTATTACAAAAGTAAAGTTTGAAGAAATTAACGCCGAAATTCTTTCTCAGGGAGGAGAGCCTGCAACTGCAAGACAAATTCAACTTGGAATTACTAAATCGTCACTCTTCTCTGACTCATGGCTTTCTGCGGCATCTTTCCAGGAAACAACGAAAGTCTTAACAGAAGCAGTTCTTCAGGGACAGGAGGACAAGCTGGTCGGGCTTAAAGAAAACGTCATTATAGGAAGACTAATCCCTGTTGCACCCGATATGGTAAGTGACAGCTCGGGAGTTCTGCCTGAGCCGGAGTCTATTGGAATAGAACCTACAGGCGCTGCCCAGAGGGCTCTGCTCGGCGGGGTTGAACAGCCCCCCGTAGATAATGTATAATACCTCAAATAAAATATTAAATATGAAATATAAAAAATACATATCAAAAATAAAAAAACAGAAAATATTTAATATTTAATTTTTAAGATTTAATATAAATACCATGCCAACACTTTCACAGCTAGCCAGAAGGGGCAGAAAAAGAAAAATAAAAAAGACAAAGGCAACGGCCTTGAAAAGACTGTTTAATGCCAAAGATCAAAAATATACCTCGGTTTCGGCTCCTCAAAAAAGAGGAGTTGTAACTCTTGTTAAAACCATGACTCCCAGAAAACCCAATTCGGCTCTTCGCAAAGTTGCAAGGGTAAAGCTTTCGAACAAAACGGAAATAACTGCATATATTCAGGGAATCGGACACTCACTTTCCGAGCATGGAATTGTGGTGGTCCGGGGGGGAAGAGTCAAGGATTTGCCAGGTGTGAAATATCATATCGTAAGAGGAAAGTTTGATCTTGCAGGAGTCGAGGGGCGAAAGACTTCAAGAAGTAAATACGGTACAAAGAAACAGGGAGGCACAGGAGTAAAGCCTGCTGCGGTTCCCGCGGTACCCCAGGCAGCCGAAGCTCCGGCAGCGCCCGCGGAGTAATTATGAGTTATTAGTTCTTAGTTATTAGTTAAAACATGAGACACAAGAAAACACCAAAAAGACAAGTTGAACCGGATAGGATTTATGGTAGCCATTTGGTTACAAAATTTATTAATAACTTAATGAGAGACGGTAAGAAAACCGTAGCTCAAAAAGTTTTCTATGACTGCCTTGAGATCTTAAAAAAGCAGGGCAAGGAACCGCTTGAAGTTTTCGAGAAAGCTCTTTCCAACATTGAACCAAAGCAAGAGGTAAAAGCAAGAAGAGTAGGTGGAGCAAATTATCAGATTCCCGTTGAGGTAAGGGGAGAAAGAAAAATGTCTCTTGCGATAAGATGGATTATAGGAGCAGCAGCAGCCCGTCCCAACAAAGAATACCATACATTTTCAGAAAAACTTGCCGCAGAAATTATGGATGCAGTTGAGAATAAGGGCGAGGCAATTAAGAAAAGAGACGTAATGCATCGCATGGCAGAAGCCAACAAGGCTTTCGCCCATTTTAGATGGTAATCTAGAATTCTAATTCTTGGCGGGGATTTTCGGAGAAGTTTACCAGATCAAACAATACGAACAATCTTGGTTTAATTCTATAGAATTTATGAGGGGAGTCTTTGGATTTCATAAAATCATCAACTACTTGTTTTGAGAAAATTCTATCTTCATAGACAGATCTTGCTTTTTTAATATCTTTTTCATCGGTTAAGATTTGCGCATCTCCTTCAAGCTGAAGTCCGCGCGGAGTATCCTCGGGAGTATGAGGAAGGACGATTGCGGCAGAAACTTTTGGATTTTTCATTACCTCTTTTGAATGCCGTCTTCTAGTTGACGAAAACCAGTAAATATTTAAATATTCATCTGCTGCGAACCAAACATGGCAAACCCATGGCTGATTATTAAGGGAAGTTGCAAGCTGCATAAGCCTTGCCTCTTCTAGATAATCTTTAATCAATTTCCTCAAGTTCATATCGAGATTTTATAGAGTTTTCTTGAACCAATCAACCATAAGTTTTGTAAATTGTTGATTATATTTTTCATCTCGAAGGGAATGATCCGCGCCCTCTATCCATGCTAGTTTTTTATTCGCAGACCCCGCGTGATTATAAAATCCTTCTACGATGTGTCTTGGACAAGTATCGTCAAGTTCGCTCCCTACTACCAATAAAGATTTTCTAAATTTTTCTATTGCTTTTATTGCTCTGTTGTCCAAGGCCTTGCCAGATTTTCTATATTCTTTTCTTATTTTTGTAAAATCTTCGTCCCAATTAAATTTTATATCTATCCACTCATCGGAATAGACTCCTGGTGCCTGAAGTACTATTGATTTAATCTTTCTTTGTTCAGAAACCAACGCCGCCATGTAGCCTCCGAAACTTTTTCCGCAAATGCCAATCCTGTCTTTATCAGCAAAGCCTAGGTTTGATAAATAATCAAGGGCAACAAATGCGTCTTCTAACCAATCTGATAAGGACAATTCGCCAAGTTTTCCATCACTTTCTCCGCAACCTCTAAAATCAAAACATAAGGAAGCGATACCTACTTCTGAAAGAGCCACTGCTCTTTTTATATATCGAGGTTTACTCTGACTTACCATCCCGTGATAGAAAACTACAGCGGGAATTTTTTTGTTTCCTTCGGGTTTGATAACAGTTCCCGAAAGGTTATACCCGTTTCCTTTTGTCTTCACCGATTCAGATTTCATAATGCAATTATACCATCTGTTATAATTCTCGTTATGAAAATTAGAGATTTTTCAGAGTTAGTTTTATTAACAACAAAAGTAAGCGATGGGAATATGTCTTTCTTTAAGGAAAAAAAAGAAGTATTAAAAAATAGAAAAAAATTTGCAGAAAAATTTGGATTAAATTTAGACAATTTTGTAGTTTTATATCTTCAGCATAAAGACAAAGTTTATTCAGCAACAATAAAAGATTTAGGAAGAGGTGCAAAAGACACAAAGACTGTTATAAAAGCAGATGCGGCAGTTACAAATAGAAGAGGGGTTTATTTGAGTATTTTAACAGCGGATTGTTTACCGATTTGTATTTATGATCCGAAAACTAAGGCCATTTCGATAGCTCATGTTTCAAGGCACAATATTTATAAAATTATTAAAAACACGATTAATAAACTTAAAAAAGAGTTTAATATATTTCCCAGAAATCTCATTGTTAATGTTGGACCATCAATTGGGTCATGTCATTTTGAAATTGACCTTTGGAAAATTGCAGAAGAAGAATTAAAGGTACTTGGTGTTTTTGAGAAAAATATAAATAATCAGCGGATTTGCACTTTTGAATCCCCCGATTATTTTTCCCAAAGAAAAGCAAAATCTCAAAACCTCCCAGATAACCGCTTTGCCACAATTTTTGGAATCAGAATCTGTAGTCAAGATCCTGAAAATATGATATACTCAAAAAGAATAAATTCTAAATTCAAAATCCTAAATCCTAAATAATATCAAAATATTAAATTCAAATTATCCAACATTTGGATTTTGAAAATTAAAAATTATTTGGGATTTGGTGCTTGAGATTTGGAATTTGTTTTTTATTATGTCGGATACAAAAAGACAAGTACCGCTGGAAAAAATAAGAAATATCGGTATTATTGCCCACATTGACGCTGGTAAGACTACTACTACCGAGCGTATTCTTTTCTATACGGGTAAAACCTATAAGATCGGTGATATTGATGCCGGAACTACTCAGATGGACTGGATGGCGCAGGAAAAAGAGCGGGGCATCACCATTGTTTCTGCCGCAACCACTGCTTTTTGGACACATTCGGCAAGCTCAGTGCAAGATCCCTACAGAATAAATATTATCGATACCCCCGGACACGTAGATTTTACAGCAGAGGTAGAGCGTTCACTTCGTGTTCTTGACGGTGGAATTACCATTCTTGATGCAGAAGAAGGAGTCCAATCACAGTCGGAAACTGTCTGGAGACAGGCAGATAAATATAAAGTTCCGCGTATTTGTTTTGTAAATAAAATGGATAAGATTGGAGCAGATTTTCTTATGACTATAAAAAGTATTGAGGATAGACTTGGTGCCAATCCTGCAATTATGGTTTTGCCCATAGGATCTGAGCATGCTTTTAAAGGAACTGTAGATTTACTTACACGACAATCCTACATTTGGGGATCAGATGAGCTGGGCGCAAAGTTTGATGTAAAAGATGAGGTACCCGATGATATGAAAGAAGAGGTTGAAAAATACCGTCACAAACTTATTGAAAAGATTGCAGAAACTGATGACAAGCTTCTGGAAAAATATCTGGGCGGGGAGGAACCGACAGTCGAAGAATTAAAAGCTGCCCTAAGGCGCGCAGTAATTGATTACAAATTAGTTCCGATTTATGCAGGTTCATCTCTTCGAAATAAGGGGGTACAACCGCTTATGGACGCTGTGGTTGATTATCTTCCTTCCCCCGTTGATCTTAAAGAAGTAAAAGGTATAGATCCGAGAACAGGTAAGGAAATTACAAGAAAACTGGTTCCGGAAGATCCTATGGCAGGGCTTGCATTTAAAATCCAAATTGACCCTCATGTAGGAAAACTTACGTATCTCAGAGTCTATTCAGGAGTCGTTACCGCCGGTTCTTATATTTATAACAGTACCAAAAAAGCACAGGAAAGAGTCGGTCGAATTCTTCTTATGCATGCAAACACTCGTGAGGAAATAAGAGAGGCAAAAGCCGGAGAAATCGTTGCTTTGGTCGGTCTTAAAGATACAGTAACAGGAGACACGCTTTGTGATGAAAAAAATCAAATTGTTCTTGAGAAGATTTCGTTCCCTGAGCCTGTTATATCACTTGCTATTGAGCCAAAAACCAAGGTCGACCAGGAGAAGCTGGGACTTGCTCTTAAGAGATTGTCTGAAGAAGATCCCACTTTTGTTATTAAAACAAATCATGAAACAGGACAGACAATCATCTCAGGTGTCGGAGAACTTCAGCTTGAAGTTATGGTAGACAGGATGAAGAGAGAGTTTGGTGTTATGGCAAATGTGGGAGCTCCTCAGGTAGCCTACAAAGAAACAATTGCACAAGAAGCTCAAGCCGAGGGGAAATATATAAGGCAGTCCGGAGGGCGTGGACAGTACGGACACTGTTTTCTGCGCGTAGCCCCAAAACCAAGAGGTGAAGGTTACGAGTTTGTAAATGCGATAAAAGGGGGAGCAATTCCCGCGGAGTTTGTGAAGGCAGTTGAAAAAGGAGTGATTGAAACAATGGAGAATGGCATCTTACTTGGGTATCCTATGGTTGACATGACGGTTACATGCTATGACGGGTCATATCATGATGTCGATTCCTCGGAAATTGCGTTTAAGATAGCTGCTTCTCAGGCTCTTCAGGCTGCAACAAAAAAGGCAAATCTTACTTTACTTGAGCCAATTATGAAAGTTGAAGTAACAACACCTTCTGAGTTTATGGGAGATATTATTGGTGATTTATCTTCAAAAAGGGCTCAGATATTAGGTACGGAAGAAAAAGGGAAATCGACTATTATCTTGGCAATGGTGCCTCTTTCGGAAATATCAGGTTACATAACAACACTTCGCTCAATATCTCAGGGACGAGCTTCTGCCTATGTGGAGCCGTCTCACTATGAGGAAGTTCCCAGAAATATAGTTGAGCAAATGCTTTCAAATTCTACATTTACAGGAAGAGTATCCGCGCAGTAATAAGTTATATGTGTGAACAACTGAGGCGCATGCCAGTCAATGATCCCGTTGCAGAGAAAAACGGTGGTAAATCAAGATACTTGTTTAAGAGAGGATTCTTTCCTTCTGTTGTGCGAGTAGGATTTACAGTTGTAACAATGGGCTCAAGAATTTTGATTTGTCCGGGAGATGACATTTTGGCAGCAACTACGGCAGCCACTTTAGGATTTAAGAATTCTGATACGCCGCGAGCAGCTGTTTTGCCAAAACCAATTGAAGTTATATTTGAAGAAGAAAAAGAAAACAAAGATAAAAACAAAATATAATTTTTTATGGGTTTTGCCCTGCTTTAGTTTTAACTACAATTCCCGCCACATCTTACGTTTCTTTGGATCAATTAAACATTCCCCTTTTAAATTCCCCCTGCGATTTATTTTGACTATTGACTGGAAATTAAAAATATTGTATATTCTTTTCAGCCTTAAATTTCTTAAGGTGTATTCTTTTCTTGTAAAAATTTAGGGAATATGGCAGACGTAAAAAAATTTGAAAGAACAAAACCACACGTAAATATTGGCACCATTGGTCACGTCGATCATGGTAAGACTACTTTGACTGCAGCAATTACTACCATTTTGGCAAAGAAGGGTATGGCAACTGCGAAGAAATATGAGGATATTGATAATGCTCCCGAGGAAAAAGCAAGAGGAGTTACGATCAATATCTCACACCAAGAATACGAAACCGAGAAAAGACATTATGCCCACATCGATGCTCCGGGCCACGCAGATTACATAAAAAACATGATTACAGGTGCGGCCCAAATGGACGGTGCTATTCTTGTGGTATCTGCTCCTGACGGGCCAATGCCTCAGACAAGAGAGCATATTCTACTTGCATATCAAGTTGGAGTTCCGGCAATTGTAGTTTTTCTCAACAAAACAGATATGGTACAAGATCAAGAGCTTCTGGACTTGGTTGAGATGGAGGTTCGGGAACTTCTTACAAAATATAAATATCCGGGAGATAAAGTCACAATTATTAGAGGTTCTGCCCTTAAAGCACTTGAGGGAGATCCTGAAGCAGAAAAACAAATAGAGGCCTTAATGGATGCGGTTGACAACGATATTCCAACACCCAAAAGAGATATTGATAAGCCATTCCTCATGCCTGTTGAAGACGTCTTCTCCATAAAAGGTCGAGGAACAGTCGTAACCGGAAGAATTGAAAGAGGAGTTGTTAAGGTAAACGAGACAGTTGAAATAGTAGGAATTAAAGCAACAAAATCCACAGTTGTAACCGGAGTTGAGATGTTCCGAAAACAGCTTGATGAGGGACAGGCAGGAGACAATGTAGGACTTTTACTTCGAGGCATTGAAAAGGATGACGTAGAAAGAGGACAGGTTATTGCAAAGCCGGGTTCAATTACACCGCACAAAGAATTTGAGGCAGAAGTTTATATTCTTACCAAGGAAGAGGGTGGGCGGCACACGCCATTCTTCACAGGCTACAGGCCCCAATTTTATATAAGAACCACAGATGTTACCGCAGAAGTTGCGCTCCCTAAGGGCGTTGAGATGGTCATGCCTGGAGATTCAACTAAGATGACAGTAAAACTTATTGTTCCGGTTGCATTGGAAGAGGGAGTAAGATTCGCCGTCCGGGAAGGCGGAAAGACAGTAGGAGCCGGAGTTATCTCCAAAATAATTGCTTAACCCTCTTTAATTTTTTAAAATCGCTTCCACATTAATTTTTCTTTGTTCTTTTTTCGCAAAAGAACCAAAACTCTTTGCAGGTGAAACTGAGTCGTTTTCCCTAGGTGTCGAATCTAATCCACCTCCCAGGTGGGCTAGCAGGTGGGCTAGTGGGGAGTCCCCCCCCTGATGCGCTCATTTTAATTTCCCTGCCTGCCGGCAGGCAGGCCATGCATTCTGCATTCGACATACGGATTGGCGACATTTCGACAAATCAGCAATACAACAATTCAACAATCTGGCAATTTAACAATTAATTTTTCTTCTTGACTTTTGGATTTTGGAGTATATAGTACCTAATTATGCCGAGAATTGAGATGAAAACATTAATTGAAAGAAGAAAGCTTCGATATTGGCTGGATGGAAAAGTTCTGCAAGGAGAAGCAACACATTTTGATAATGTCCGTTCTACTATCAGTGAATCCAGAGGAACATATGAACTTTGGATAGTTGATAGAGATCCATTGATTCTTGAATTAAGTAATATTAATGATCAACAGATCGAAACAATGGTTGAGATGAGCGAACAGACAGCAAATACACTAAGAAGAGAAGGGATAATTTTTGACAGAACAGTTGATGCTGTGCAAGTTCCGGAAAAAGTACAAGGGCATATGGGCGAACAAGTCCCTAGTCTCGGGAATTAGGTTTAATTCCTCACTTTCTCCTTGTTGAATAATAATTTTAATAAATTTTCTTCATAACAATTTAGCAATGTAACAATCGAGCAATTTCTCTTTCTTCTTCTTGAATAACACCTCTTTATATTGTAAAATAGTTTCTTAAGCTGCAACTTTTAATTTTGCACTTTTAATTTTTAATTTTATTTATGCCGAAGGGACGAATACGAGTACGTTTAAAAAGTTACGATGCAAGAGTAATTGACCTTTGCTGTCAGCAGATCTTGGATACTGCAATACGAACAGGTGCAAAGGTTGTAGGTCCCATTCCACTTCCCACAAAAAGATCGGTTTACGCAGTCAATAAATCCCCCTTCATAGACAAAGACGCAAGAGATCACTTCGAAATTAAAGTCCACAAGCGATTAATAGACATTATGTCTCCCACAGATAAAACAATCGACTCCCTGACCCATTTGGAATTGCCTGCGGGAGTGAATATTGAGATAAAGATGTAGGTTACTCACAAACTCTTTAGTTGTAACAATGTTTTTGGAGAGAGAATTTTTATATTTTTAACCTTTTCTACAACCTTTTTATTTAAAAAATGCTTTTTATCTAAAGTTACTAAATATTCACATCCTGTAAGAACTCCACCGGCTAGAACATGTGCATCTTTCTCATCAACTACGCCAATAAAAGAAGAGATTTCGTTTTTGGTCACCCTTTTTCTAATAATTATTTTTGAGGATTTTATAAGATTACTTAGATTATTTTCACTTACACCTTTAAATTTGTGTAAATTTGCTTTTACTTCATTAATTACTGTTTGAGAGGTGACAGCAAAAATCTTTCCTTCTCTAGCATATCTTAAAAGTTTGTGGGATCCACCTTTTTCGGAGATAAGAGCGGCAATAATAATTGAGGCATCAAAAAAGACTTTTGGCATTTTTAGAGCTTATCCGCCTTTAGAAATTCAGAAATTTCTTTATCTGTATATAGCCTATAAGGGGCTTCCTCTTCGATAGGTTCAATAACTATTGTTTTTCCTGTTTTTTTTGCCTTTATAACCTTACCTTTTTCAAAACCAAGCTCTTCCCGCCACTTTTTAGGAATAGTAAGCATT
>Ga0209541_10006882_pt1 | contig 19252 bp, 24 predicted proteins | sample RifCSPlowO2_01_FD_184027 | JGI IMG/M metagenome (GOLD analysis project Ga0209541, IMG submission 184027) | Groundwater microbial communities from Rifle, Colorado - Rifle CSP2_plank lowO2_0.1 (SPAdes) (version 2) | ecosystem: Environmental > Aquatic > Deep subsurface > Groundwater | place... | reverse complement strand
TCTTTAATTCTATTATTCTCATAAGCTAACCATGGATAACCTATCTTTTAAACATTATTATGCTTGAGAATATAGGTTATTTACTTCAGAAAGCTAAGCAAGTACGTATCATCAAAATATTTAAATACCTCTAGAATTAGACAAACTCATGAACAAATGGTCTGAGCTTTTTGTAGGTCTTATACTAGTTATTGGTGCAATTCTCGTTGCATACTACTCTCAAAACTGGGGTTCTTGGAACTTCTGGAATGCGGCTGGAGAGTTCTTTAAAGGAGCAATTTTCTGGTTGGTTGCAATGATTGGAGCTCTTTTCATACTTCTAGGTATTTCTGATTTGAAAAACTAAAGATTTAAATAGTCTCAACTGGAAAAAATAATATGTCAAAAGAACAAAGACTCGAAGAATTTGTAAGATTAAGTCCTGCTGGAGGGCATAAAGATGCCAGAAGATCCATTATGGATGTTCCTGTAGGTTATCTTCATGGAAGAAATATTTCTGTTGCTAATATGATAGATGTAGCCGATCAATCTATAGGTCTCCCATTAAGACAGCATTTTCATCTTAATTATGGGGAGGTTTTTGTTCTCGGAAGAGGAAATGGAGAATTATATGTAAGAGCTGTTGCACCTGGAGAAAAAAACGCCATTAAACCAGAAATAGTTGTTGCTCAAGATATTCCTATAGGTTACGAACAAGGTTTAGAAGGCGTATCAACAAAACTAAGCCTGGATTGGCAAGATCCGCAAAAAAGAATAGTAAGAGTTACACCAGGTATAGCCCACACATTTGTTCTAAGTCCTGGAAGCTTACTTATTCCTTTTCTTGTTGATGCTCCTACAGGCTTTAATCCACATGACTCCAAGAATTATGTTCCATTTCCCCTAGTTTAATCTAGTAAGATTTAATAACGAAATTATCTTCTGCGCTCCATGAAAAGAAGAGGAAAAAACAAGCGAATAGATCTAGAGGAAGAAAGCGCTCTATTGTCAAATGAACGAACACTTCTTTCATATATGAGGACAACATTCGCTGCATTAATCTTTGGATTTGCATTGATTCAATTATCTAAAGAAAACACCACTATGCTCAATGTAGGAATAGCTACAATTATTGGAGGTATTATTCTAGGAATAATAGGGTTCATAGAATATAGGTTGCATAAAAAACGTATAAAATTTGAAGTAGAAGGATAACTAACTAAAATCAGTTTGTCTGAACTTCACCATTAACAACTAGCTTTTGTTCTGGAAATCTACGATCGTCTACAATTAAAGAAGAATTTTCATCAAAACCTAAGAAGCCCATATGTTTAACTCCATCTCTAACAAATTCATATCTAAGAAGGGCATCTTCTCCATAAGAACTCTCACGAAATATAGTAGTTTTTTCTACAAGACCAAGTGCTCTTAAACCAGTAATCTCAGTAGAATCAACAGAACCACTTTCAAAATATCTGGAAACAAGTCTTTCTATCAAAGGAGCATTATTTTCACGCGCTCCTTGTAAATCAGCTCTAGCTTCTTCAGCAACTCTTCTACTTGCTTCCAGTCTTTCTAAATATTCACGATGTTCCAAAATATCAGTAATATCTGATGTAAAGAGATATCCTTTTGAACCTTCACTATCTCTTGAATGAATAAACCTGAATCTTCTCTCATCAGGCGGAATCTTACTAAATCTATCTTCTCTAGACATAGAAAGAGATTCATATAATCCATCAGGCAAATCTCTACAATTCTCAAAAAGACCCCTCTCTAAAAATTGATCAAATACATAATCACCTATATCTCTATTAACAACGTTAATAAGATGAACATTTTGGTTATAAACCGGTTGGAGATTTTCCCCTCGAACAACCGCCAATTCAACATTCACTCTTCTATTATGAGGTTCCGAAACAGAGATCCTAAATAAATATCCAGGAATTGATTGAGTATTTTCTGTCATGTGAATATCAAAAATAAAGAGTATTCAAATGTTTCCATATATGTCATTTTAAAGTAATTATCTACTGCAGTTAATAAATTTCTAACCTAAAAAACAATAACAAACCACAACAATTCCTATAAACCTCAGATCCTAAAAGATTAAGTGTCGAGCATCTGTAAAACATGTGGTGAAGAAGATTGCGATAAACATACATTCTTTATAGGCAAAACTGTAAAAATTCAGAATTTTAGTGGCTCAACTCCTCCAGAGATTTTCATAGGAAAATGGAATTATCCAAATGTCTACACAGGGATTTTAGCTCCTCAAGAAACATACGGAGACACTTCAATAATGTCTTCCCCAGAATCATGGCATAAAAACAAATTATCAATTTCACAAATAACAAACTACCGAAATCAATTAATATATGGAAGAACTCAATCAAACATAAAAAAATTAGAAACCAAATTCTTAGAAGTTGTTAAAGAAGTTGCAATGACACATAAATCTGTTGCAACAGAATTTCATCTAAAAAGACCAATAACAACAAATAAAGAACAGGATGATAGAAGCCCTTTAATTCCAAAAGCAGCAGAAATAGAAAAAGCAGAATTACAAGAGAATGCGAAAGTTTTACCAAAAGTAGATTATTTGGTAAATGATAAAGAAACAAAATCAGCAATAGCAATTCAAGAATTACACAAAGCAAACACTCAGAACTCGACAATAATAAAAATATTATCTGCAGGCCTTTTAGGATTAAAGAAAAACAGAAAATTAGTCCCAACTCGCTGGAGTATAACTGCAGTAGATGATACCATCTCAAAAAATATGTTAGAAAAAATAAAGCAATATCAAGAAATTTCAGAATATCTAGTTTTCAACGCAGAATATCTAGGAAATCATTACGAATTCCTTCTCATTCCAGATTCATTTGCATTTGAAGTAATAGAAATCAGTATAAAAAACCCCTATAATACTGGCGTTTGGAACGACTATGAAACAATATTTTCTAGAAAAAAATATGCTCAATCAGTAACTGGAGCATATTATGTAAATCGACTTGCATTAACAGAATATTTAGAATCAATAAAAAGACAAGCAACCTGTTTAGTTTTTAGAGAAATAAGACCTCAATACTACACCCCTTGTGGAGTAGGAATTCTAAGAGAAACAAGTAGAGAAGCTTTCAAAAACAAACCAGAAAAATTTAACACATTACAAGAGTCTCTAAATTCAATTCAATCAAGAATAAAACAGCCAGTATCAAATTATACAGATAAATCAGCTATATTAAAAATAAGAAAATCTCAAATAAAATTAAATCAATTTATTTAACTAAGAACGCTTTTCTTTCTTCAATCTTCTAAGAACTTCGTGAACATTCTTATTCAACTGGACCATCGAATCATCAAGCTCAGCCTTATTCTTAGTTCCTGTACATACAAGCTTCCCATTTGAAAATAATAGAAATGTCGCGTTTGGAGTTCCAAGTTTGTAAACTAACCCTGGAAACTGCTCAGGTTCATATTCTGTATTTTGCAATTCAAGAGCTAAAATATTAAGATTTAAATCCACATCAATACTTCCAGAAGCAACAATATTCTGAACAGTGATTTTAGGTTTAGCAGTAATACGTACACCAATTCTTGCAAGTTGTTTTATAACTTGTGCAACTACTTCCTTAACTTGTGCTATGCTTTTAGTTCCCGTACATACAAGGTTTCCTGAAGAGAATACGAGCACGGCAGACTTAGGTTTCTTCACTCTTAAAACAAGTCCTGGAAACTGTTCAGGATTATATTCAGTATTGCTCTGAGTTTTAGCTAGTTTAGTCAAAGAAACCTCTTTTCCAAGAGAGGCTGTAGCAACAATATTCTGAACAACTAAATTAGATTTGACGTCGGACATCAATGATTAAATACAAACTCTCTTTATAAACCTTAGTTTTTAATAATTTGATCTAAAAATCAGATTTTCTTCACAGATTTTCTAGCAGTACGTGCAACTTCAACCTTAATATCCTCGACAGTCGCAATATCATGAATCCCTCTTTCAGGCCTATAATGAGAAATCCTTGGAAATCTTAGAGCATATCCTGATGAATAAGTGGGACTAACTTGAATATTCTGATAAGTTACTGAAACAATAACTACTGGTTTCACAACAACCCCTTGAGAATTCTCTCCAATAATCAAAGGCTGTAAAATATCATTTAATTCACCATAAGAAGTTCCCTCAGAAGCTTTTTCCTTGAGACCAGAAGAAACTTTTCCAAGTTCAAGGAATTCTTCACCATCGCGACAAGCAACAATAAAACTAGTTAACCCTCCAGCACGTTTTCCAGTTCCATATTCTCCGCCAACAATAACTAAATCTAAATCAGCAACATTTGGTTTAAGTTTTGCCATATTACCTATATAACGGCCAGGACTATAAGGAGAACTAATATTCTTAATCATGATACCTTCTTCTCCAAGTTTCAAAGATTCACTATAAAATTTCTCAACTTCTTTTTCAGAATCAGTAATTATTTGTTTAGACAATGTAATTTTCCAAGGAACTTCTTGAATAATCTTCTCAAGAATTTCTCTCCTTTTTAAAAACTCAAGTTCTACCTTTTGTTCCCCATCTACATAAAGAACATCAAAAACTTTCAACTCCACTGGAAGTTTTTTTATTAATTCATCAATGTTATGCTTACGTTTAATTCTCTGACTTATCGCTTCAAATGGGAGGTATTTATTTTTCTTAGGATCAAAACCCACTACTTCTGCATCCAGCACAAAACTCTTTGCAAGAACATATTTAGAAACGCAAGAAACTAAATCTGGAAACTGAGAAGTAACTTCTTCAAGTCTACGAGTGAAGAGGTGAACTTTTTGATTTTCACAACTTATTACCACTCTAAAACCATCATATTTGTGTTCAAATGCAGCTGGCTTACCACACACCTCAAAAGCTTCAGCAATATCTGAAACTTTTGTAGCAAGCATTACATTCAAAGCCCTCCCAGGAATTAGAGAAATATGATCAAACGCATGATGCCCCTTAAACGCAAAAGTCAAAATCTGCGCAAAATCAGTAATCAAATCATATGCCTTTTGAACTCTAATAAGCATATTTTTATCCTCTGGAAAAAAAGCTTTTGAAATAGACCCTAGTAAAACAGCATCTGCAACTCCAATACGCAAATCTCCAAGCAAAGTTCTAACCAAATAACAAGCTTCTCGAGAATCTGCTCCTATTAATAACTCTGAGATAATTCCAAGTTTCTTATCTACAGACCCTGCCCCGTCTATAGAAGCTATTTTTTGCAGACTTTCAAAAACATGAGAAACTGTTAGTTTTTTCAAGAAAAGAGAGTTTTGTTTTCTAACTTCAAGTAAGTTAACTGCAACATCTCCCAAATCTCCTAATTCTTTAAACTTAGATACAACTTCATCCTGTGAAAATCCAGAAGCACGAGAAATAGATTTAATCACAAGTTGCGTAGAAATTCCAAGTTCACGAGGATCATAATCTGGAAAAACATGCCCCCTAAGCAAATAAGCATATTTTTCACAACCCTTAAGTTTAGGTAAAAAACCTGCAATAATATCTATCTTCTCAAGTTTCTTAGTTGTAGAAGCAAGTTCCTCATATATTTCCACAATTTCTGAGTATAACATAGATTTCAAAAGATTTATTTTATCTTAAAGGTTTTGGTACTAACATCAAAAAATCGATGCACCACCACGACTTAAAAGTCGTGGTTTGAAAAGGTGCTCGATTTTTGGATGTCAAGAAAACTTATGTTTTCTGGATGATCGACATGCTATGCATGATCGACACAAGAAATTTCTTCTTGGAGAGGAATTTCTGCACAGAAGTTTGTCATTGCAAACAAACTTCTTGTGCTCAAAGTGGATTCACAGCCTAAATGCTGTAGTTTGTGGAGACATTTTGACATCAAAATATCTTAAATATTTACAATATAAATTATTTATTTACATCATCAAGCATATATTTAGTAGTAAAGATGCTTACTTTATTTTGTTCCATAAAACCCCCATCGTCTGTCCATATTCCATCAGCACTAAGCGCAAATGCAAGAGCCAAAAAGGGAGCATCATCTTTATCCGAAAGAAGTTTCAGCGACTCTTCTAAAAATTTTTCATATTCTCCTTTTGGAACAATATTAATCCTCTCAAATAAAAATGAAAGCAACAATTTAAAATTATAGACTGTTAAGTTTGCCTTTAAGCAAAGCTCTTTCTCATGTTTCTCAATTTCAACCAATGCTTGTTCAGGAGTAAAAAACTGAAAGTTATCTGAAAAAATTAAAGCGCGTGAAAGGCCATCACGAATCAGACTCGCCATAATCTTATTTGTGTCAATGACTATCTTCATTCTATGCCGTGAGCCTTTGCAATTCCTCTTTTTATTTTCTTGCCAATTTCCTTAATATCCGCCTCGGTAAGTTTGCTGTTAGCAAGCAATTTATCCATTAACTCTAATCTATTTGCCCTCTCCCACAACGCCTGCCTAGCTACCTCGCTCCATTTTGTCTCACGGTGCTTTCTCATTATTGTATGCAATTCTTCAGGTATTGCTAAAGTCATATTTGTCATTTTATATTTAAGTAATTTAAGTATATATACTTATTTAAATCTTTTGGTTCACAACCATCCTTTCTTTCTAATCCCACCATCATGGATCTGGAAAGCCAAAGATTTTTCAGGCAAACTTCTATGTTTCCTCAAATAAGCAGTTCTTCTTCCAGATTCGTTAACTAATTCAATTAAACACTTGCTCCAATATTTTACAATATCTCCTGCAACCATTCTTTGTTCATTATTCCAACTATAAATTTGGTTTGTAACTAAAACAGAAATCATTTGTTTTCTAGCAATTTCAACTAGCAACCTCATTTGGCGAGTGAGTTGAGCATTCACAAACTGCATGCTTTCAAGAGAATTCTCAGAATTAAGCCCATTAAGATTATGTTTTGCATCTGCAAAATCAAGTCTATAAAGCATAGTCATTCCATCAACAATAATCAAAGAGACTTTATCATTAATATGTTTAAGTAATTGATCAAATGATTCTTGTTGTTCTTTAAAATTTGTTGGCTTCAAAACTAAAATATTTGAAAGAACTTCTTCAATACTCAATATTTTAGAATCAGATTTAGAACTATCAGTAGACTTAGATAAAAAAAGTTGTTTAACTCGCTCAGAAGAGAAACCTCCCTCAGTATCAATAAAAATTACCTTATTCCCTTTCTTAGCCTGTGAAACAGTAGCAATCATACAAAGATTAGTCTTTCCACAGCCAGGCCCCCCATAAAAAGTAGTTATGATTCCAGAGTCATACCCTCCTTTAAGCCAGACATTTAAATCATAATTTCCTGCAGAGATTGTTCCCATAAATAATCAAGAAAAATGCAGTATAAAAAAGCTCTCAAGACTTCTAAATAAAAAGGTGTTTATTAAAAACACCTTAACATAAAAAATAGTTAAAAAAATAAATCTTCCTACCTACGTCTTTTCTTAGAAGATTTAGGCATTGCGGTAGGCTCAGCACACTTCTTACACATTAAAGCATGTAAGAGCAACAAAAGAGCTGCGATGATAATTACCCATTGCGATGATGGACTAGCCGTATAAGCAAATATTATGATTATTATGGCAAGAACAGATCCAACCCAATTACATTTACAATTCATATCAACCTCCTTCATAAAATAAAGGAAAAATCATTAATAAACCTGTCTATTTACCCACAACCTTAATTAGCGCATTCAGGTCTTTAGAGATAGCACTAACAGCTTCACTAACTGCTTTTTTAACAGTCTTTCCAGAAGTTTCTATCCTAAAAATAGCAGGCTTAGTAAGATGATCTCGCCTCCAAGCTGCAAACTTAATTCCTTGTTCATTCAAATAAACTCTAAGTATTTCTGCAACAGTTATATTATCTATGCGAAGTTCATACATATCAGAAGCTTGAGATGTAATTTCAATATTCATATCTACTCACAGAAATAATGGTTTTTAAAGACTTCTATTTCGAAGAAATGAAGAATTAGAAAACATCAGTTTTGTAAGACTTCTATTTCGAAGAAATGAAGAATTAGAAAACATCAGTTTTGTAAGACTTCTATTTCGAAGAAATGAAGAATTAGAAAACATCAGTTTTGTAAGACTTCTATTTGTGAAAATAGAATAGATTAGAGAATATCAATTCTGTAATTCTTCGATATGTAATATCCAATTAATTATTATTTCCTAAGTTTGTATCTATGCTGCTCTAGGCAATGTAGGCTTTTGATAATAAGCATCTTTGACTGCTTTAATTATTCTTTTGCTCTCACCACTATACTCTAAAGGATTTGCTAAAGTACGTAACTGAGCTTCAGGAATACGACTAGTAACTTCAATATTTGACAAAAGTACATCTATAAAAGGAATATGTTCGTTCCATGCCTGTGTAGCAAGACTCCCAACTAAATCATGGGCAACACTTCTACCCAATGGATTACTAGTCATTCTACCATCTGTAAGATAAGCAAGAATCTGAGGAGAGGTTACAGCCCCATAACTTCTTTCCACTCTTTCTTTAGCCTGATCTTCATGTAAACCAAGCCAATAAACAGTGCTAGCCAGTCTACGAACACAATGATCAAAAAATTTAAACCCATCTTCGAAATTAATTCTAGCGCTTGCAGAAGCTGAAAGATTTCTAGCATAAGGCATCCTACAATTGCTTAATGAAGTACTCATGTTTCCCCTCAAATAATTAACTAAAGAAATTACTTGTTCTTCAGCAGTAGGATTTCCATTTTTTGCATCTTTATGAGGCATAGCAGAAGATCCTTTCTTTTTTGAAGGATTTGCATTAACAAAAACATTAGAGTCATCTCCCCTTCCTGTAGCAATATATTCTACAATATTTCCGAGTGTTTCACCTAAACGAGATAATACATATTGAACATCTGCCTCAAACTCTAGACCAGGTACTTGAGCAGGGGCAATCATTTTTCCAATGCCGAGAGTCTTACAATATTCGGCCTCTAAAACTAAACCATCTATGCCTAAAGTTTTAGCAGAGTGATGGTTACCCGTAGCATCGCCCCATTTACCTTTTAAAGAATTATCATAAACAAATTTTAAGAAATCTAAACCGGACTGCAGCATTTCAGCATAATGAACAAATGGTCTGCCAGCTACTGTAGGCATTGCGTCATACAAATGAGTAGTGTCCATGTGTGGGAAATCCTGCCAGCTTTCTCCTTTTTCAATTAAGATATCTCTCAAATTTTCTATAGATCCAGCAACAACTTCTAAAGATTGTTTAAATTGAATAGCTCGTGCAGATTGAGTAGTATCAGCACTAGTTCTTATCTTATTTACATGAAATCTAACTCCATCACTGCTTAAAACTTCTTCAAGTCCTGTATTAACAGCAATTACATCATGGCCTGTTTGTTCTTCTAGTTCTCTAATGTGGTCTGCAGAAATATATTTTAAGTTAGCCTTCTGCACAATTTCAGCTGCGTCACTTGGAGGAACAACATCTGGGTGAAGTCTACTTAATGTATTGCTAGCTTCTGCTTGAACCTTTAATTGCATTTCAAAAGTTCTATCTGAACCCCAAATTTGAACCATGTCATAAGTACCATATCTCTCAGCAGCAAGACTGGAAGGAGCAAGCCTTGTACCTTTTGGTTTTAAAAGCAATGGCTTAGTTGAAACTTCAGAAAAAATCATTTTTAATCCTCTATAACTTCAATATCATTCCCGCTAACACTAGCAGAATCCTTAAACATCTGTCCAACACTCCTTGTAGCAGTCTCTTTCTTTGCCTGCTCGTTACGTTTCTGCAACTCAGCCAAATTAACTTGAGCAATAGAATCCGGGTGCTTACGCAAATTAATTGCAAATGCTTGTTCAACTCGACTAATCAAAACAAAATCATCAGCAGGAAGTTCCCCAAGTTCCATCATTTTAACATCTTCTTCAGTGGAATTTATCATTTGAGCAAGCTTAGCACGAGTTAAATTATGAGATTTTCTATTCTTTGAAATTTCCCAATTAAAATTAGGAACTAAATCTTGTAAAACATTATTTTTCTTCCCTCCAAATTTGCCGTGTTTCCATTCAGATATAATTGAACCTTTAGAAGAAGCTTCCTGCTGTTTAATAGAAACACCTCGGGCAGGAACATCTTGTTGCAAAGGAGGGTTATTTATTTTACGCAAGATAAACAAATCTTCAAGAATAGCAACATTTTCAGGCACACGAATTATTTCACCATCTTTTATAGCTTCAACATAACTAGATTCATCATAAGGCCTAAGATCAAGATAATCCATATATAGTTGGGAAAAAGCCACTTTAAATCATTTATGGTGAAGAAATAGTATCATTAAATACAAGTTTCTCAAGCTCCTCAAGAGTTACAAACTCGCTAATCTCTTTATTATTATCAATAAGAATCACCGGATATGTTGTAATTTTCCGAGATTTTATAAATACATCAATTGACGCAACATTTGTATCTATAGCAATAGGAATTAGAATTATATCTTGTGGATGAGCAGTTTTCAAATCAAATGTTTGTTTAGAAAAATAATTTTGTTTTGAACTAGTTTCAACATCATCAAGATTATAAGAATAAAAGTAAGAAATTATATGAAAATCTCCATTACACCGTTCTTTTAAACTCTCAGCCTCAAGTAACAAAAGTGTGCGAAGTAAATCATATCTTCTATGCAAGATAGTCAAATCTCCTAGCCTACCAGTAGTATCTATCTCTTCAAGCCCCATAGCCTCTTCATAAATCTTATCTGCAAAAAGAAACAAACTTTCCTTAGATAAAGAACAAGATAAATTTGAATCAGAGATTATCCTCTGCCTCAATTGTTCATCAATTATATTCAACTCTGAATTAACTAAACGAGAATATATCGTTTCAGATTGGCGCGATTCCAAAAAGAAACCAGCAATCACCCCTAAAGAGAATATTATCGCTGTAAAAATTAGAGCCTGCCAAAAAGCACTCTTACTCATATTTTAATTCTCCCAAAAAATAATTTTTTACCATGTGTATTTTCCCCTGAAATACTTGTACAAAGCCGTAATCATGATAAACGGATACATCGACAAGTAAACAATCAAATAATATATGATATTAAAAATGTTCGTTTCTTTCTTTCCACGCATATTCATTATAGAAAGGCCAATCAACACAAAAATAAATGCCCAAACAAACAAAATAAGCCCAAAGAAATTAAGAACAGTTGGTTGAATATTAAGATCTTGAAATCTCAATAAAGTAGTTCCCCCATATATAGCATATTTAGTAACAAGGAATTTAATGAAAACTCTCTTTATTAAGAGATAAATAAAAAGTCCTAATCCAAACAATCCAAGAAAAAGAGAAAAACTAAAAAATGGAATAATAAATCCTCCAAGCATACCATTTCTAAAAATGAGAGATTTATACTTAACAATGCACTGTGTACCACCTATATTCCATCGAATACGTTGTTTCCACCATTGTTTAAATTTTCGAGGAGTTTCAGAGTAAACTCTTGCGGCTAAACACATCTTAGCAACATAACCATATGATCTCAAACGCCACACAATTTCAATATCTTGTGTTAGATTTTTCGTATCAAAAAGACCAACTCTCAAAAGAATATCTTTTTTATATAATGCAAATGGCCCAGGAGTAACATAAACTGCATCAACACAATCTAGGAGTTTTCTCGACCAAGAAATAATTGAATATTCAATAGTTTGTATCTTCTGCATAAAAGTCTTTGAACCATAGGCCATAACTGCGCAAGTTACCGCAGCGACTTTAGGATCATGTTGAAGAAATCCAATCATTTTGATCAATGCATCAGGTTCAGGAGTCGAATCAGCATCAGTCACTGCAACAAAATCGTATTTTGCAGCCCTAAGACCTATATTTGTTGGCTGGGCAGCACCTCCTGAATTTCTATCGTTAACAATCAACCTTATTTTTCCAGGATATCTACCCATATAGCCCCTTACAATATCTACAGAGTTGTCGTTAGATTTATCATCAACAACAATAATTTCAATCAAATCTTGAGGATACTTCATGTTGAGTAAAGAATCAAGTGCCTTAGCTATTGTGCTAGATTCATTATAACAGGGCATGATTATACTTACTGCAACAGGTTCTCCCTTAGGATGTTCAAATAAACGACGACGATTAGGATACCATATAAATATCAGTAAGCTTGTCATATATAAGGCAACAAAAAGATAAGTGTAAAAAACAAGTTCTACAAAATTAAGCATTTGAACTATTTACCGCTTCGGCTTCTGATTTAATATCATTAGCCACAGGAAATTTATTTTGTTCATCAGAGTCTAAACCGCTAACATTAAAATAATTATAGAAAGATTCGCTTAGTGAGATTTCAGAGGTATGTCCTGTTCTTTTTTTTATAATCAAACCCATTGAAACAAATTTAGCCACATGATCATAAGCCTTGTTTCCTCTTATTTTAATTAAAATAGATTGCTTCATAGGCTGTTTGTATGCAATTATTGCAAGAGTCTCCTGTTCAGCTTTTGTAAATTCAGAATTTCCAGTAGCTAATCGATTAACCATATGCACAAAATCAGAGTGTACATCCATCTTCCAAAGATCTTCACGACGCACAACTTCTATTCCTCCTCCTCTATGCTTCTCCTCAAGCGTACGCAATACATCCCTCAATATCAAAGGATTAACATCTGTAAGGGCAACAAGTTCTTTTAAAGTCATAAATTTCCCTGAGACGAAAAGGGCGGCTTCAACTTTCCTCAAGTTTTCTTTTTCTCTTGAATCATCTAATTCTGCAATAGACTCGCGAGTAACTCCAGCCAATTCATCCATCAACAAGTAACCATTATAAGATTTAAAAACGTTCTTCTATAGTTAATTCTTAGAGCTAAGAAGAATTATTGACTCTATTAATAAAATAATATATAATATTCCTGCTATAAAAGCAAATTGAGGAACAAGGTTTTCAAATAAATAAAGGTACAACCCCCAAAGCATAAAAGAAGCTAAAGCAATTACAAATAAAAAGAGTAATGATTTAAAGGTTTTTTTCCATTTTCCAGTTATCCATAAAACAACTAAAAATAATACGAAAGGAACAATCAAAAAAGGAATTATAAATATATAACCAAAAATAAGTCCTTCTAAATCTATACTACCTTCTAACAAAAGAGTCAAAATAAGTGGTAAAACAATCCCGAACAAAATAATTATCCAAGAGGTATATTTGGCTATTTTATAAGCAATATTTCTATTCATATATAAAACAACAAGGTCCAATTAATAAATCTATTTAACCCATAAACCCAATAAGCGAGCTCTCAATAATAGCCGCCAATGCAAGCAAAGGAACAACAATCACAAGAAACACCTTAATTGATTCTATTAATCTAAATTTGAAAGTCTTTAGTTTATTGGCGCCAAAAAAAGAAGTACCTAAATGAATTCCTAAACCTAATGATATGAAAATTGCAGGTAATTCAAATAATCCATGTGGAAGTAAACGCCATATCACAAAATATCCTGCTACAGAAGCAGCTTTAGAATAAACATATCCTAAAATAGCTCCATTAAATAAAGCATTAAATAAGGGGAAAATACCAAAGAAAGCTCCTAAAAAAAGAACTGATAAAGAGCTAGTAATATTATTACTAAAAATAAACCATAGAAGTTCCAAAAAATCTAAACCTTGAGTAGAATCTACTATTTCCTCTAAGAGTTCATCAAAAAAACCTAGTTCTGCAGAAAAAACAAATCCAAAAATAGTGCTTGCAAAAAATACGATGGCTACAAAATAAACATATTTCATATGTTTTCCTAAATAAGATAAAGAATCATCCACTAAATCAGCAAATTCACGCTTCCAATGTTTATTTTTTTTATTAGATATTTTATTCTTCATTTTATCATACGGTTCAAAATTTTAACTTTTCGCCTATACTTCTTTCTCAAGTAAGCTCCGTAAACTAGGCCTACAACAAGACCTCCAAGGTGAGCCATATTTCCTATTGGAAGTTTAACAAATAGCCCTATAATTAGTAAAGGAATAATCGCAACAATAGGTGCAAGCCAGAAAGATAAACTTAAAGGCATTGCGATTTTTCTAAAAAGGTTGTTTGGAGAAAATAAAGAAAAGATCATTAAAAATATCAAAACACTCCCTATAATATCCACTACTCCTGAAATAGAAGGCAGAAGATTACCTAATAAAACCTGTAAAATGATAACTAGCAAAGGACCAACAATAAGATATATTTTCTTTCTAGGTAATAACACTGCTAGCACTCCAATTAATCCAAATATAGCTCCGCTAGCCCCTACAGCAAAGTCGTCAACCCCTCCAAAAACATAATCTCCCCTTGGGATAAAATTTCCAAGGTAAGCAAAAGAAACAAAAAATAAACTCCCAATTATTCCTGCAATTATGTAAAACCAGAAGAATCTTTTACGCCCAATAATACGCTCAGTCAAACTTCCAAGAAAAAACAAAGAAAACATATTGACAAACAAATGAAAAAACCCTGCATGCATAAACATACTTGTAAGAACTGTCCAAAGATATTGACCAGATAATATAAAAGAAGGTTTTATCGCCACAAAATCAGTGATATTAGGAACTAAAGAAGCTACAATCAAAAATAAGAAAAAAGAAATTACATTTATAATTATAATAAGATGAGTTATACTCAACTTTGAAAAAAAACCTTGTGCACTCTTTCCACGACGAAAGTCCCGCTTATAGACCATAAATTATTTTTTCCCCTTCTTTGAACTAGTCTTCTTGAGAGGTTTTTTAACAAGATTCTTCTTGGCTTTTTTAACAGGCTTCTTAGAGATTTTTTTACTCCCTGCTTTTTTAACAGGCTTCTTAGAAGATTTTTTGCCTTTGATTTTTTTAACAACCTCGTTTTTCTTAACTGCTTTAGCAAGTGCAAGAGCCTGTGAAGCAGCAAGTTCCTCAATCACTATTTGTAACTGGGCTTCTTTATCCTTTAATTTCTTAATAGATCTCTCAACCTCGTTAACACTTTCAACAGAATCTTTTAATGAATAAACTTCTCCACATTCAGAACAAGTAAAATCATGCAATAAGGCAGATTCTTCCATAACTTCAATCCCACAAGTTTTACAGATATAGAATTGTTTAGTTTTCTTATTCAAAAGTATACTTTCTTGATGTTCAATCTCTTTTAGCAAAGTGTTTCTATAACTAATAAGACATTTGTTATCATTGAGAGTCCAGAAATAAGTGTACCATCCGCCACTTTTCAAATCTTTTTTACGCATAAAATATACAAGGCCACCATCTGCAAGTTTGTAAAGTATATTCCTTGTTTGATTGATTGTCAAATCAAGCTTTTTTGCTATTAGAAATTCATTAACATTTTTCTTTTTGAACAAAACACTCACAATCTTATCTGCCCCAGAACCAGCGACGATAGAAATATATTCATTTAAAAATTTCTCAATCATGATAAACAAAGAACAGAAAGACAATAAAAACCTTTCTAAAAAATATGTAACTCCTTAATAATTAAGATAAACCTATATAAACAAAGATAGGAATTATTAATTAAGAAAATGTTTGGCATAAAAAAGAAAAATTCGGCAAGTGAACTACCTGATTTCCCATCGATGGGAGCTCCTTCTATGAGAGATTATCAAAGAACAACTCTTCCTCCGATAGAAGCACCTCCTCAAGATGAAGAGCAAATTCATGGGCTTCCTTCATTTCCAGATTCTCTTATGCATAAAGGATTTAGCCAAAGTATGATAAAAAGTGCTGTTGAAGATGAAGACCAGAATCTTCCAGAACTTCCTGAATGGGATCAAAAAAGTGAAAAAACAACAGTTCCAGTGAGGCCTGTAAGAACAGTAGAATTAGAGGAATGGACTCCAAAAACAAATAGCCCTCAAATACAACAAAATAGACCAATGGATACAGATATAAGAACACCTCCTCCAAGTAGCCCTAAACCAAGTATCTCTCAATTACAACCTAGCAGCAAACGCCCAATATTCATAAAACTTGACAAATTTAAAGAAGCAAGAGATTCTTTAATAAAAATATCTGAAAAATTAGATCAGATGGATGAACTACTTAAAATGGTCAAAGATTTAAAATCAAAGGAGAATGAAGAAATTACGAGCTGGGAAAAAGACATGGAAAATATAAAAATGCGAATTTCATTCATCAATAAAGAAATATTTGAAAATGTCTATTAAAGAAAAATTCATTGGATTAGATAATTCACATGTAGCTTCTGGAAAAAAACAATTACTTTATTGTGAAATGGAAATCCTTACATCTTTGCAAAAATATAGCCGTTACCAAAAGTTTCGTAAGGGTGAATTAGCAATAAAAAATTTACTTAAAAAAGTGATTCTAGAAATACGTAAAGAAATGAACTCAATGATGGAATATATCCCTCAAATAAAGGAAGATTTTGTAAAGGTCGAAGCAAGAGGAGTAACTAGTCTTGGAAAGAGAGATTTGCTCGAGGAAGAAATTCAAAACATAAGAAGAAAAATAGCAAGTATTGATATGAATTAAATACTTTTAAAAATAAAGCAGTCTCGTTCTAAACTATGGCATTAGAAAGACAAGAGCTTATTGAAAAATACATATATTTCTTCAAATCAAAGAAACATAAAGAAATCCCTAACAGTTCTATAATCCCTACAAATGATCCTACAGTTTTATTTACAACGGCAGGAATGCATCCCCTAGTATCTTATTTAACTGGTAGGTCACATCCATTAGGTAAACGCCTTGTAAACGTCCAGAGGTGCATCAGGACAGGAGATATTGAAGAAGTAGGGGATACTACACACCACACATTTTTCGAGATGCTTGGTAACTGGTCTCTAGGAGACTATTGGAAAGAAGAAGCAATTGCAATGACTTTTGAATTCCACACTAAGGTATTAAAAATACCGGCAGAAAGATACGCTGTAACTTGTTTTGCAGGGAATAAGAATTTTCCCAAAGATGAAGAATCAGAAAAAGTATGGCTTTCCTTAGGGATTCCTAAAGAAAGAATAGCCTTCTTAGAAGACAATTGGTGGGGACCTGCAGGAGAATCAGGCCCGTGTGGCCCAGATACGGAAATGTTTTACTGGAATGATAATGAAAAATCTGCACCAAAAATCTTTGATCCAAAGAATGAAAACTGGGTTGAAATAGGAAACGATGTTCTACTACAATATGAAAAAACTGCAAATGGTAAATTTAACCAACTAAAACAGAAAAACATCGATTTTGGAGGAGGAGTAGAACGCACATTAGCCTCATTAAATAACTTAAGCGACAACTACTTAACAGAAATTTGGCAACCTATAATAAAAGAAATAGAAAATATATCTAATAAAAGATACAACGGAAATGAAAAGTGTATGAGAATCATAGCAGACCACATAAAAGCAACAGTCTTCATGTTAGGGGATGAAAACTCAACAGTTCCATCAAATGTAGGTCAAGGATACGTCCTAAGAAGATTAGTTAGAAGAGCAATAAGGTATGGAAGAATTTTAAAAATAGAATCCAATTTCACAACAAAAATAGCTGAAAAAGTGATTCAAATTTATAACGATTATAAAACTTTAACAAAAAACAAAGAACTAATTTTAAAAGAGTTAGAAAGAGAAGAAACAAAATTTAGAAATACTTTAGAAAGAGGAATAAGGCAATTTGAAAAACTAGCACAGAGTCAAAAAGAAATATCTGGAAAAGAATCATTCCTACTTTTCCAGTCTTACGGTTTCCCAATAGAAATGACTGAAGAGATGTCGAAAGAAAAAAATATCAAAGTTAATAAAAAAGAATTCTATGAAGAATATCAAAAACATCAAGATTTATCAAGAACAACATCTGCAGGAAAATTCAAATCAGGCCTAGCAGACCACTCTGAAAAAACTACAAGACTCCACACAGCAACCCATATACTAAATGAAGCTCTTTCAATAGTCTTGGGATCTGGAGTTGCACAGAAAGGTTCCAACATAACTTCTGAAAGAACAAGATTTGATTTCACATTCGCAAGAAAATTAACAGATAAAGAAATAAAGGAAATAGAGATATTAGTCAATGAAATAGTAAAAAAAGAGTTGACTGTAAAATCAGAAGAAATATCCTATAAAGAAGCTATATCTAGTGGAGCGAAAGGAGAATTTGGCCATAAATATCCTGAGAAGGTTTCAGTTTACACAGTTCTAGACAAAGATGAAAAGAAAGGTTATTTCAGCAAGGAAATATGCACAGGACCTCATGTAAAAAATACAAAAGAAATAGGAAAAATAAAAATCATAGAACAGTCATCTGTTTCTGCAGGTGTAAGAAGAATAAAGGCAATAGTGGAAAATTAAATGGAAAAACAAGAATCAATAAAAAAAGATAAAATATTTGAGTTAGTAGAATCATTCCAAAAAGCTTCTAAAAATAAAGAGTTCATAAACGAACAAAATGAAGAATGGGTAAAATGGAATTATTTAGAACCTTTATTTGATGCACTTGGTTGGAATCGTTCAGATATTGTAAAAGAGCAAAGAATCTTAAAAGGTAGAGCAGATTATGTCTTAAAAATTGGAAACGAAGAAGTCCTCGTAATAGAAGCAAAGAAGGTTGGAGCCAATCTAACAGAAGATGAAGGAAGACAAGCAGTTTCTTATGCATATCACAGAAAAATTAAATTTGCAGTATTAACTAATTTTAAAGAAGTTAGAGTTTATCACGCTTTAAGTAACATCAAAAATATTGATAATAATCTCCTTAAATTTGAAGATGGTTCTATTTTTCGCTTAAATTTTGAGCAATTTATAGAGAAAATTGACAAACTAATTCTTTTATCAAAAGATTCTATAGAAAAGCAAGAAATTCACAAGCTTCTTTCAAGAAAAGATGAAAAAACGGCTAAACCCATCGATGAAAGTATATTGCATGACCTTTTACAAATAAGAGAGTTGCTTTCTAAAGACCTTAAGAAATTAAGAATGCAATTATCTCAGCTACAAATTGACGAAGCAGTTCAAGTTCTTATTAATAGGTTAATCTTCATGAGATCTGTTGAAGACAGGGGCTTAGAAAATAAGAACTTTCTATTAGGATTAATCAAAGAATTCAATGAAGGAAGATTAAGAAAACGTTTATGGGATGAGATATTAGTAAACTTCAAAAATTTTGATACCACTTACAACTCAAAGCTTTTTGCTCACAGTATTCTTGAAGATGAAAATATTTTCTTTGATGATAGTACT
>Ga0209541_10006881_pt1 | contig 19256 bp, 17 predicted proteins | sample RifCSPlowO2_01_FD_184027 | JGI IMG/M metagenome (GOLD analysis project Ga0209541, IMG submission 184027) | Groundwater microbial communities from Rifle, Colorado - Rifle CSP2_plank lowO2_0.1 (SPAdes) (version 2) | ecosystem: Environmental > Aquatic > Deep subsurface > Groundwater | place... | reverse complement strand
TTGGTTGAAGGAGCGAGTGAAGGAAAGGGATTGGGGAATGAGTTTCTTAATGATCTTTCAAATGCGGACGCGTTTATCCATGTTGTTGATATGTCGGGCGAGACGAACGGCGAGGGAAAGCATGTTGAGAATTATTATCCTGGCTTGGATATTGTGATTGTTGAAAAAGAGTTGGATAAATGGTATTACGGAATTTTGCTCAAAGCATGGAGAGGTTTTGCGCGAACTGTTGAGATGCAGAAGAAGAAATTTTCAGAGGCGGTTGCTGTCCAGTTTTCAGGGCTGAAGGTTGTTGAAGACGATGTTAAAGACGCTATTCGGAAGTCGGGCTTAGATGCTGAGAAATGTTCACGCTGGACAGATGACGAGTTGATGAAATTTGCAAGGGAGTTGAGAAGAGTTTCTAAGAAAATGATAATTGCGGCGAACAAAATGGACAGGCCAAAAGCCGGAGAGAACTTGAAGAAGATTAAAGAAGAGTTTGATTATCCGATTGTTCCGTGTTTTGCCGAGGGTGAGCTGGCTTTGAGAGAAGCAGACAAGCATGGAATTATAGAATATACTCCTGGAGAGAAAGATTTTAAGATAGTCAAAGAGATTAATGAAAAACAGAAAGAAGGGTTAAGGAAGATAAAAGAGGAGGTTGCGGAATTTGGTTCGACTGGCGTGCAGGAAGTTATGAATAGCGTTGTGTTTGATTTGTTGGATATGATTTGTGTTTTTCCAGCCGGCGAGAAAATGACAGACAGCAAGGGAAATGTTTTGCCGGATTGTTATCTGATGAAGAACGGTGCGACGGCTTTGGATTTTGCGTTTCGTCTGCATACGGATATCGGGAAGGGGTTTGTGAAGGCGGTGTTGTTGAAAACGAAGAGGGCGGTGGGAAAGGAGTATGTTTTGAAGCATAGGGATGGGCTGGAAATTATGACTAAGTAGCAAGTTTTAAATAATGTTATAACAATGTTATTACATGAAACAGGAGCTAATCAAAAAAGTTATAAAAGTCGGAAATTCGGCCGGCGTGATTCTGCCTCTTAACTGGATTAACGGCAGGGCAAGAGTTGAATTAATTGAAAAGCCGTCCGATATAAAAAAAGAAATATTTGAGATTTTAGACGAGTATCTTGAGAATATTAAGGGAATTTATATTGCGGGGAGTTATGCACGTGGCGAGGAAGAAGACAGGAGTGATATTGATGTTCTTGTAGTTACAAACAATATCAATAAAAGAATTGATATCGGCAGATATAATATTATTTTAATGGCTGAGGAGGATGTTAGGGAAAATTTAAGCAGAAACATTATCCCTCTTCTTCCAATGCTTAAGGAGGCTAAGTCAATTCTTAATTCTGCATTGCTTGAAACTCTGAAAAAGGTTAAATTGTCTGCAGAGAATACGAAGATCGCATTGGAGTTGGCTGATTCTGCTTTGGAAGTGAACAAGAAGTTTATTGAGCTTGCGAGAGAGAACGGATGGAAGCTTGGGGATGCCATTGCCTATTCATTGATTCTAAATTTGAGAATTGTTTATACAATTGATTGTTTGAAGGCAGGCAAGGTTTGCAAAAAGAGCCAATTAGTTTCTCTGGCGAAGAAAATTTCTGGTTCTGGGAATGCATATGAAGGTTATTTGAGAGTTAAAGATGGGAAGAAAAGAATGGATGAGCTTTTTGTCAGCGAGGCTGAAAGGCTTTATGATTATGTTTCTAGTAGGGTTAAACGGCTGAAAAATGGTTAAAAGAAAAAAGAAATTGGAGAAAGGTATTGAGAGCATCCAGAGGCAGATTGAAAAGCATAAGGAGAAGATTGAGAAATTTGGGCATGAGAAAAATTATCTTGTCGAATATTGGGAAAGGCAGGTTAAGGGTTTTGAAGAGGAAAAGGAATATAGGAAAAAGTTGTTGAGGAAGATGAAGAAGTGAGGTTTTTTGCTTGGGGTTATGACGGGGTAGACAGAAGTTTTTTATACACTGATTTGCTAAGTAAATAATGGCAGGAAGAGGTTTCAAATTTACTATTTTAGCTGTTTTAATTTTGTCTGCGGCGATTTTAATGATGGTTTTTTTTCCGATTAAGGATGTTCGGCTTTCGCCTGCTCCTTGCGATGCTGACGTGAATGACGACGGAAATGTTGATTTGATTGATGCAGAACAAGTTAAGTCTATGGCCGGATGCGATATAATTTTTGAGGAATGTGCTAAGAACGATGTTAATGGAGATTTGAAAGTTAATTCTCTTGATGCTGTGCTGGTGAAGAGAATGGATGGGCAAGTTTGTGCTGAGTGAATTATTACAAGAAGAAAATTAATACAATACAACGAGATTGACAAACTATTAATTTATCAAACCGAAATAATTATCTGGATTTGATTCATCTTGATACTGATGTATTTCATAATGGTTGGAGCAACTATAAGTATCGTAAATAATCATCCTTAAATAGAGGAGTTGTTTAATTTCTTCATGGATATTCAAGTTAGGATAAGGTTCGGAAGTTCAAAGCAGTTTGTTGAGAAGTTCGGCGACAGGAGATATATGGTTTACATTTTGTCTAAGGAAGATGAGGCGGATCATATGCAGGAAGTTCTTGCCTTGCTTTCAAGGAGTCTTGGGGTTGAGCCTTCGAAGTTTGAGCTGAAAAGGGATAAAGGGAGAGACAAGGTTTTTAGTATTTAGAAAGAATTAAATATCTGTTTCTTTGGGATTGTTTATGTCAACTCAGAATGGCTCTGGAATTGTTTGCGGAAGGGAATGTCTCTTTTATACAGCTTGTGGAAAGTGCAATTATGAAAATACGAGGGACGCTTCTGCTCCGTATGTCAATGTTAGAAGAGGACAGGACTGCATTTATCCTGAAGCAAACTGAGATGCCGAGATATCTTTTTCTTCGACTGTAAGAACCAGTCGGAGATTTGGCAGTTTCACGAGCAACGGTTTTTTTGGACTTAAATCTCCTGCAAAAAAGGTTTCGCACAAACCTCGGAATTAATAAGAGATAATTAATTATCCTGCTGCATTTAAGTAGAGCACACAAATGTTTTTAACATTTCATTTTCTTGGCTGTTGATGAGAATTGGAGCGATTGCTGCCGGTTTGGTTTTGAGTGGATGCGAGATGTTTACTGAGATTCCAGAGGATTATAATTTTAATCCTGCGCCGGAGACACAGCCGGTTGTTACGGCGAGTTTTCAGGACGATGGTAAAACAGAGTGGCAATACCTGAGAGTTAGGAGCAATAGATTGAGCGGAGTTGTCCTTGGGGAATCTTTTTTGAGGCATACGCTTGGAAGAAAACTTTATCCTAATTTGAGCAGGGAACAGCTTGTCTCGGCTTATGGAGTTATTAATTATGATATGAGGAAAATGAGCGAGATTGCAGGAGTCGATTTGGATAGTTATATCGACACGCTTTTGTTTGACGAATCTGAGAGACTGCTTGACTTCGATGGCATTAACGTAGGCAGGTCTAGGATTGATGCCAGCACCAATGAATCTGGGAATTTTATCAGAAATAATTTCGTAGGCAAGCCGGTTGCTGCTCTCGGAATTGTTGAAAGAGTTTATTCTGCTGATTGGCATGGTGACGGCTGGAATGGTGGCGAGTTTAAGGGCAATGTGCTGAGGAGGATTAGTATTCGATTTTGCGGGATTGATGACAATGCGCCTCCTTTGTTCTGCAATATTGCTTACGAACTTGATAGTGACGAGAAAAAAAGAACAGCTTTGGACGAAGAGGAGAGGATTAGATGTTTAGTTGGCGAGCAAGCTCTTGTTTTTGGGAGTTTTAATGAAACTTCAAATAGTGTTTTCCGGTTTCCCTGGAGCATGGAACATTTTGGGATGGTTCGCATAGACACAAATTCTGCCTCGTGGGAGACTCACGGAATTGTTTCTTTAGAGGATGCTATCGAGGGCAGGATGCTTAGAGGTTTGGGCGAGGCAGAGATTACTATAGCCCAAGACATAAATGTTTGCCCATCACAAAGACATAATTAACATAAACTCGATACGAATTTATATTACCGATGGTATTTTTAATGAATCTGAATTGGCTGAAGCGTAGATAAAGAATATTGGTTAAGATTTAATGTCTTTTATTATAGAAGATGATTATTCTGGAGTATAGAAATTAAATTAAATCCAGAGTTTATTAGTTTGTCATGACTTCATTAATTTTGAATAGGGGAATTGGGGATTTTTTAAGGAAAAGAATTGAGGTGCCTGATAGAGAACTTGTTTTAGTTTTTTGTTTTAGAAAGGGAGCTGCGAGTTCAATACTTGGAATATCGAATCATGTTTCTGAGCATAATAACACAGTTTATTTTGAGAGCCATCCGAGAAGGCTGCTGACTTTGGATGCAAGCAGTCCACAGTGTTTGACACAGATTACAGGGAAGGATTATTTTTCAGGAGATTATATCGGCGAGATTTATATCGGAAAAAGAAAGGTTGTCGATAGACTCGGAACTGACTCAGAATATTCGCATCATGTTCTATGGGTTCGCGAGTTGGAAAAGCCCTATGTTTTGCCCAGGCCTTTTCACTTGGTTGACAGGCAGACTGGCGCTGAAAGAAAGTTCGGAGCTTAGTTTTTTACTGATAAGATTATTAAAGAGAAAGTTGTTATCTCATTTATTAAGATAACCTTATTTCTGGTAATACATTATTAATTGGTGAAGAAAAGTTTTTATATGGATTTAATCTTAGAAACTTATGAGAGAGATGACTGAAGAAGATTTTCAATCAAGGAAATTTGGGTTTATTGGGAGTACTCATTTAATCGTGCCTGTTGGAGGCAAGCTTTGGGAGCCACATGGTGTAACATGCGATATCAGCGATTTGCCAGACCTTCATGAAAGAATTGCTGTAGCTGCTCCTTCATCAAGTTCTCACTTTTCAATATCCTCGTATGATGGGGCATATTCGTTTGAACCTCTTGGGGATAATCGTTCTGTAATTGTTGTTAATTTTTATGAGTGAAATTTTTTGCATGCGAAGAATATAAAAACTCTTACTGCATTTTTAGGAGATGATAGAGGTGACTGCTCCTGTGAGAATTGATATTTCAGCTGGCTGGAGCGACGCTGATCCGTTTCGCGGACAGTTTGGAGGTGCTGTTTTGAATGCTGCTATTGATTTGAGAGTTAAGGGAACTTTGGGAAATGGTAAATTAATTACCTCGCTGGAGAAAGTTCCTGCAGCGTCAGGGCTCGGGACTTCTGGGGCTTTAAGGACAGTTTATTTAGTTGCAGCAAATCCTGAACTGATTGATAAAAAAATGGAGCTCGTGAAGAGAGTTAATATTTTGGAGAATGCAATTATAGGACAAAGGGCCGGCTTCCAAGATCAATGCGCGGCTGTTTTCGGAGGAGTTAATTATTTTGAGTTTCACAAGGAAGGCTCTATTCACAGAGTTAGTTTTCGTGAGAGCAAAGCAACACATTTGTTTGACAGATTGGTTTTGGTTTATACCGGAGACAGGCATCAGTCGTCGGATGTTCATCAGGAAGTTTTTGAAGGTAAGAGATACATGGATCATATTTTTGCAATTCAGAGAATGAAGGAAATAGCAAAAGAAATGAAAAAGTATATTGCCAACGAAAAAAAGATGGCTGAGCTGATTAATGAAACGTGGATGCTGCAGAAATCTTTGCATGAGAAAATGGAAACAGATTCTATGAGAAAAATTCAGAAATTTGCCGAGGGAGATTATTTGGCTTGCAGGGCTACGGGGGCTGGCGGCGGCGGATGCATGATTTTTTACACTGATAATAAAAAAAGATTGATTCAGAAGTTAAAGGCGGCGAATGGGCATTTGAAAAAGATGAGAGTTATTCCGTTTAAGATTGATTATGACGGGATTAGGTTTGAGTGATTTTTATTTTTACGACCAAGATGTAAACAATTCCTCAGCGTAAAAACAAAATTAATGTAAATTCGATACGGAAGCATATTATCGAAGAGATTTTCAGTTTATTAGGATTGACTGCAGTATGAACGGATAGCACTGATGAAAGATTAACGTCTCTAATTATAATGGGAGAAATGACTAATAATAAGCCAGTCTTAATTACCTGGAAATGCCGTCGGTAATACAAAGTCATATCAAAAATATGTTAATTATTTTTCCGATGGAAGATTTAAATAATAATTATTTTTTATTCGTAAATGATAATCAGAGTTAATGTGAAGTCTGGAAGTTCTAGGGAAGAGATTGTTCGCCGTGATGACGGCGTTTACGATATTTGGCTAAAGGAGAAAGCTGAAGACGGAAAGGCGAATCGTCGTTTGATTAATTTGCTGGCGAAGGAGTTTGGAGTTGGTGTTAAGGAGATTCGGATAAAGAATCCTAAGTCAAGGAAGAAGATTGTTGAGGTAGGTAAATGAGTTCGTCATACAAAACTTATAGATAAACAAAAGAAATAATTATCTCGGTAAATCATACTTGGTTTGCAATTGACTTTCAGGTGCTGATAATCTAAATAATTAAAAACCTATTTTGTTAATTTGTGTTATGAAAAAGAAGAGCGAAATTGGGAATTTCTCACGTTTTCCATTTCCCTTGCGGAGGCTGAAATGAAAAAAGGTGGAAAATTGAGGTATGAATATGCGCCGGACTTGCAGGCGAGGATGGACGAGATAATTAATGTTCTTGGGATGAATCATGTGAGGACTGAAAGGGTTAAGTGTTTGAGAAGCAAGGGTTCGTCTTCCCGTGGGACGATTGCGCGGTGCCATGCGCTTGGGAAAGTTATGCAGATGGCGATGGACACAAAGGCGTGGTACGCGATTGAGTTTTTGGAAAGGTTTGAGAAGCTGAATCAGAAGGAGCAGGATAAAGTTATAATTCATGAACTTCTGCATATTCCTAAATCTTTTGGCGGAGGGTTTAGGCATCATGATTTCGTCTGCGAGGAGAATGTTGAGTTGATGCACCAGAAATTTGAGAGTCTTAGAAGCAAGAAGATTGGGTTTGATAAGAATTTTGGGCTGGATAAGTGGAATTATAATTGAGGAATTGGTAATACTGTTATCACCCTGCCAGCAAATCCGTTCGCTCACGCTCACTATCCATCTGCTTCCTGCCAAGAAAAAATTATTTTGGTAAAATCACAGGGGTTCATCTGTGAATTATTTAGCAAACGAGATTTGATTTTGTGATAATTATTTTTTTGGGCGAGCAGGAAAAGCAAATCGCTTCGCGATTTTCATTCATTCGTCTGCTGACACAGCCAAATGAAAGCAAACAGGAAGTTTTCATTCTCGCGTTCGCGAACGCTTTGGAGCGAGCGAAGTGAACAGCTGCTCGCAGGCAGGATTTTTGATAGAAACAAACTTATCCCCTCTTCTTTTTAACAGCCTTCTTCCTGCCGCGCCTCACAGCCCACACCACTACCAAAATCACAGCCGCAACCAAAACCACAGCGACACCAATAAAGAAAATCAAACTTCTGTCAGCCTTCTCAACAACCGAAAACTGCGTCGACGAAGTGGCAAACGCCCCTGGATAAACTATCTCAAGCCCGGCAGTGTACTTTCCAGGCTGAAGCCCCTCAGTCGAAATTTCTTTTATATAATCCTTGCCTCCCAAAACAAAGAAAGTCTCGCTCTCCTCAAAATAAGTATTTCCGGTAAAGTCCTTTATGATATAATTAGCAGTAACGTCAACTTTCTCCTCAGGCCCAACCTGCAAGAGACTTATATCAAGCCGCAGATTTTCCCCTGATAAAAAGTTTTTCTTTCCCCAAACCAAAGCAAGAGCAACATCAAAAAGAAAATTCTCGCTTCGCACATTTACAGACGTAGGAATCGTCGCAACTGCAATTGCTCCAGATTTGATTAAAATCTCGCCTGTCAGCAGTCCACCTTCCCGAACAGCAAAAACAACTTCAACAACCTTCTCTTCGCCAGGAGCCAAAACAAAACTTGAAGGACTAAAAGTCACCTTGCCACTCAGTTCAGAAGTCGCTTCCATAGTTAAAGTCGCGTCATTGTCGCCGTCATTACTAACTGTAATCTCAACCGATTCAACCTTGTCAACAATCAAATCAACGTTTAATTCCTCAGGCGAGACAGACACGCCGACAGATTCAACAGTTGTCGTAGTTGTAGTTGTAGTGGTTGTTGTAGCCCCTCCAGAAGTCCCGCCCCCGCCAGTTGACGGGCAGTCAGCCGCACAGCTTGAAGTTGTCTCAGCCAAATTGCAAGTCCCGTCCCCGCAGGACAAAGTCGTCTCGCTTCCGTCGGCATAAACAAGTTCAGCGCTCGACAAAGTAAAAGTTCCCGTGCTTGAAGCACTGAACAAACTTCCGCTCCCAGAAGTTCCCGTTTGCGTCGGATCTAACTTAGATTCGTAAACACTAAACGTAGTTCCCCTTGTATTGCTTCCAGTGCTCGTGTCAGCTCCCAAAAAACTCCCATAACTGCTCACAGAAGGCGTTCCAGTAAAAGCAAAATTAACTTCGTAAGCATAAAGATTCGTCGCACTGCTCACGCTCACCGTATCTCCTGATTTAGTCACATCCACCGCCGAAGCAAAACTAAATAAAATTATCGCAAAGTATAAACAGACTATCCCTCTTTTCCAAGACATAATTTATAGAGTTAACAGGGAATTATAAACATTACTATCTCTGGCTTCACAAGCAAAGTCTATAAATTTAAATAATCTCTTGGCTAAATACAACAATGAAAAAAGAGGGAATCATACTTTTCATATTAGTCATAACAATCCTCAACCTGGGTTTTTCTTCTGCCTTATTATACAAAGGAGCAAAGGGACAATCTTGCAATCAAGTTTGCTCTTCAAAAAATCTAACCTGCGTTCAGGAAGACTGGAACGACGACAACTGCGAATTCTGCAAATCATTTTATCCGAATTCAACCTGCAGTTCTTTATCCAACGACTACGGACCTGCATACAACACAGTCTACTCAAAATGCGTCAAGAGAAGTTCAACAATCCCGCAAAACTGCAGTAGAACAGCCGGAGCCTATGAAAGAATTTGCCTTTGCGAAGGACAAACAACCCCGCCAATTATTGAACCTCCAGAAGAACCAGAAGAAACAACTCAATCACCATCCTGCATTGATTCAGACCGCCCAAATAACTTAGCATTCTACAACTCTGACAAATTCACCGCTGGAAACGTTACAGCTTCTGGGTTAGTCTACAGAGACATCTGCTACTCTTCAGCCCAATTAAAAGAATCGTATTGTCTGTCTAATAAAACTCAAGCTTACTCTCCTCCTCTTCTTTGTGGTTCTGGTTTTAGTTGCATTACCTCGTCAAATGGCGACGCATACTGCGCAAACACAACACAAACTCAGCATGAAGAAACACAACAAGAAGATACAACTCAACAAGAGGAAACAACAGAACAAAAAACAACAACGACAACCCAGGCGCAATTACCGTTTTGTTCAGGACTATCAAACACTCAATGCCTCGCAAGAGAAGACTGTCTCCTCAAACAAACCGAGACAACAACCCAGCCAAGCGGATTTTTTGCCAAACTTTTAGCAAGACTTTTCCCCAATCTAAACCAGCAGGGTTACATCTGCCAAGACACAAAATGCATGGCTTCCTGGAGAACTTCCTTCCCAGACAACGGTCCTTTATATCTTAATTACAAAGTCAACAATTTAGACAGGCAAGTAACCATTCAATACCAGCATAACACAAACGGAGGTTTTGAAATTCCAGGAACATTGATTGAAGCAAATATGAGCAACGGCGCCTGTAAATACTTTGTCATCAAATATCAAGAGCCTGCTCAACTCTCACCGTCGGCAGGAATAACTGGTTTCGCAGGCGGAGGCGGAAGCGACGGTGGAACAGACGACAGTTCAGGAGGAGAAGATTCAATACCAGGAGGCAACCCGGGCGGAGCCTCCGGAGGCACTTCAAATACAAAACCAATCTACCAGTACGGATTAGGATATGTAAAAGACAAATGCGGAAGAATAATTCTCGTCCAAGAGAATCTTGATTATTTATTCTCGCCTCCAAGAATGCAGCCAATGACTTCCGCCGAGATAACCTCGCACGCAGAGCTCTGGAAGTTTACCTGCCCAGCTTACTACTTAACAGAAACTTGTGAGAATGTTTGCGGCGCAATTACTCCTCCCGAACCGCCTCCGGCAGAGCCGGAAGAGCCCTGTCAACCAGACCCAAACACAGGATATGTTTCAAAACAAAAATTAGGAACAATCACAGCATCAGGAGCTGTAAAGAATAGACTGCCTTGGGTCGGGGGACCAAGAGGCAGATCTTGGGGCAAGTTAGACGTTGATTTCTTAAGATATTCAAAAGACGATACAGGTCTTGAAGCCCAATTTGTTTCAAAGGTTTGGATACACGAAGATATATGGGGAATGGAAGATCAGTATTCAAAAATTGTTAAATATGATTCAACATTAGATAAATTTGATCTTTCAAAATTCTTCCCGCCAAAAGATTATGGAAAGTCATTTTTTATAATACTAAGAACAACAATCTCAAATGGTCAGATTAATCTAAAGTCAGAGTACACATCATACAGCAATGATCCTGTTAACATACAGAACTTTGTTATAAAAACTAAGGACGGAGGATATGAAGAAACCAAGCCCTTGACAAGAGAAGAAGCAATCTTCCAAATTGCTGAAAAAATATCTTCCAAGTTAATGGCGATGTATATAACAGGAGAAAGCGGAGCTGGAGGATTAAAGGCAGCAATTCTGCCCGGAACAGGCGGAACTTGGAGCAATGGTTTAACATCAAAACCAACTTCCTCGCAATTAGATAACTACGGACCAGACAATCTGGACTCAACTAAATCAGAAAATCAGGCATTTATAGATGAAGTAATAAAACCATTTAGAAGTTCAGTCAACGATAAAGTCAACCAAAAAACAGAGGAAACAAAATGCAATTAACTTCTATAAATCAATCTTCTTAATCCTCTTCCAATTTTCCGTGCGTTCAAAGCAATAGGCAAAGTTACTGCTCCAACACCAAACCCAATTGTATTACTTAAAATCTGCTCAGCATACGCTCTGAAAGAATCCATGTCTGGCTGATTTGTATCAATATATGTTGGATTAACAAAATTGTCGGCAATGTGCCATCCAGCAACCCCGCCGGCAGCTGCTTCCAAACCGACTAATCCAATCTTGCCGGCTCGTTTTGCTATGCTCCATGCTCTTTCCCTGCTTCTTTCGTTTTCATACTTTAATACTAATCTTGGTTGTTCCATACTTCCCAAACAAATCCAAATTATTTAAACCTTTCGTTTGTAACTACTTTATGATTACTAAAAAATATAAAAACTCGTAATTCCAACAAAGAGAATGCTTTCGCATAACATAAACCCAATAATCCTCAAAATAGGACCTTTCTACTTGGCGTATTATTCTCTAGTTTACATCATAGCCTCATTATTTGTTCTCTACATCTTGATAAAAAACAAAGACGAGCTAAAAATAAAAAGCTCAGAAGTCTACGACTGTATAATCCTGCTCCTGTTATCAGTCATAGTCGGAGCAAGAATATTCCACATTTTATTCTGGCGTTTAGACTACTTCCTCAATGACCCAATTAAAATTTTCTACATCTGGCAGGGTGGAGTAAGTTTTCACGGCGGGTTAATCGGAGCAATAATCTTCACATTAATATTCTGCAAAATAAAGAAAATCTCTTTCTTAAAACTTGCAGACACAATTGTATTGCCGATTGCTCTCATGGGAATTTTTCTCCGCTTAGCAAACTTCATAAACCAAGAAATTGTTGGAACCGTAACAGACGTTTCTTGGTGTTTCAAATTCAAGTATAGCGAAGGATGCAGGCATCCTGTCCAGATTTACGCGTCAGCAGGAAGAACAATTCTTTTTCTATATCTCCTGACTCTAAAAAAATTCAAGTCGTTCAAAGACGGCTTCCTCTTCTGGAACTTCATTCTCCTGACAGGAGTTGGCAGATTTCTCTTGGACTTTCTAAGAGAAGATTTAATCTATGCAGGATTAAAATCAGGACAATGGTTTTCCCTATTAATGATAATTATTTCCTTGCCGATTTTAATAAAACATTACAAAGCAGATATAACAAGAGTCTTTAAATAATTAAAAATCCTTGATAAAAATAAAAGATGGTGAACAAAAAAGCAATCGTTCTTGTTGCAATTCTAATTTTAGTATTCACTATTAACTTCAATGAAGTCTCAGCCTCTTGGTTTAATGAAATTTTTGGGAAGGTTAGAAATGTCCAGCTTAGCCCAGAAGTTAGTACCATAGAACCCTCCATTTGGCTTGACGATTTTCTAAAAAAAATAATTGGAAAATCTCCTTTCTTTTCTCCTTCAGAAACCTGTCTGAATTTCGCAGTAGCCGTTCCAAGATCAGACGTGAACAGAGACGGTGATGTAAATTTAATTGATATGGCTTTTGTAAAATCAAAAAACGGCTGTGATGCGGGCGCAATAATTGAAGAAGAAAAATTAGAAGAATGCTATAGATTTGATACAAATGTCGACGGAAGTGTTAATCTGATTGACATGGCTTTAGTTAAATCATTAAACGGATGTAGTATTACAGATGCAGGAACGCGTTCATTCTGCTCCTATCACGATAATTATGGCGATTATTGCCTGATTTACAAAGACGAATTATATAATTACAAAGGTCGCGAATATTCTATAATAACAATTGGTGATTTAAACACAGTTTTCATTAATTTAGATAACGCCCCCGTGGGGCCTGTATACGAGGGAAACACTTATCAAATTGAAAACCTAGAACTCAAAGTAAAAAAGATTGGTGAAGGCGGCGGACAAACCTTTGTATTGTTTAAGATTAATGAAGTGCAATGTGAAGAAACCTGTTCAAATTTAGAATTTGAATGTGGAGACCAATTTATCTGCGGGGAAAGTGTTAATTGCGGAGTATGCTCGGACGGCTATTCGTGCATTAGTGGTTCATGTGTGTTGTTGCAGGAAAATTCCTGTATTAACGGGGCTTGCATAATTGAACCAGAGGAGATAATAGAAATTTCGTCTTGTGAAGATTCGCCTCTAAATCAACCATTCACAACTTATAGTCTTATCAATGACTTACCAGCCAGTGGAGACTGCTTGTCCATTGAAGCAAATTATGTAACAATCGATGGAAACGGATTCTCAATTACGGGCGACGGGACTGGCAAGGGAATTACCTCATTTAGAAAAAACTCTACAGAAATAAAAAACTTAACAATTAAAGAGTTTTCAACAGGAATTAGTTTTCATGGAGTTAATGATGTTTGGATTCAGAACGTAAGAGTCAATGAGAATACAAACGACGGAATTTATATAGGTGATTCAGTTACAAGTACAAAAATTATATTAAAAAACAGTGAAGCCAAAAACAACGGACTAAATGGTTTGATTTTTCATTCTAAAGTCGAAAACTCAGTTATAGAAAATAATGATATAAGCTACAATAATAATTACGGAATTCTTTTCAATTCAGAAACACAAAATAATCAAGTAATTGGAAATATCATAAATGAAAACAATAAAGCAGGAATAAGATTAAGCGGGCAAGGGTTTGGCAGAAATAATTTGGTAAAAAGAAATATTATTGCTGGAAACGCATGGTACGGGCTTGATTCGTCAGGTACTTCTGATAGTATTTTTGAGGAGAACGTTATAAACTTTACGAAATCAGCAGTTGATACCCATTCAGGAATTTTCATTTTTCAGGGGGCTAACAATATTATTAGAGAAAACACAATTGAAAACAACGCGCGATACGGAGTTTACTCTTCAAGTTCAAACAATCTGACAGTAATTAATAACACAATCAAAAACAATGTTGCCACCGGTATTGCTTATTCTTCCACGAAAGATGTAGAAATAATCAATAACCTTATTGAAGAAAATGACAATGGTATTACCGGTGCGCAAATCTCCCAATCGGGAAAAAGTACAATTTCTAACAACAAAATATCAAACAACAGAGCGAAAGGAATTAGTCTCACGCAAGGCGCAGAAAGCACAATAACAAATAACGATATTAGTTCAAACGTAGAAGACGGAATTTATTTATCCGCAACCTCTAACAACTCTATCCTAAACAATAAAATCTTAAACAATAAAAACGGGATTTATCTTAAAGGAAGCTCGGCAAGTTCGCTGTCTGAAAACAACTTCATTGAGGGAAATTTAATAGAAGACAGCTTGGAAAACGGGATTATCCTAAATAGCTACACAAGAAATAATCTAGTTATTGGAAACAGAATCTTCAGGAGCGGACTCTGGGCAATTATAATTAACTCTCTCCAAAATAGACTTAACAAAATAATTGAAAATTACGGAATTGATAATTTAGCAGGTTCAATTAAAGATTATAACGGAGATAACACCATCTCTGAAAATTGCATAAATGATATTACCTGTGAAATTCCAGCGCCTTCGTGTGGAGACCTTGTTTGTGACCCAACAGACTCCTGTTCTTCATGTCCGTTAGACTGCGGAGAATGCGCTCCAATATGCGGAGATAACAAATGTAGCGGATTAGAGACCTGTTCTACTTGTTCATCAGATTGTGGAGACTGCGAGGTAGATTGTCCAGGTGGAACAGTTATAGATGGTGTCTGCTGGCACAAAAGCAACTCAGGACAAAGTTGCAACGACGTGTGCTCAAATCAAGGAAAAGTTTGTGTTGAACAAAATTGGAATGACGATTTTTCTTGCTCTGTGTGCAATATCCTATTCCCGGGTTCTGTAACATGTGACCTCTCTGCTACAGGCTTTGCTCCATTCTTTTCGAATAGTAACGGCGGCGCATGTATGCTAAGATTGGGAGAAATTCCTCAGAACTGCGCCTTATCCCCGTCAGCAGACGAAGCAAGGCTGTGTATTTGTAGCCAAGAAATTTGCGATCCAGGAACCGGTATTTGCGTCGCAGCGGGGCATTCAACAGATTTCTATGACTCGTCGTCTGGCGGAAAATCGGTGCTCGAAAGACAGTTATCTGGAATTGCATGCGCAACACACATCCAACCATGCGGATTTGAATTGGATCTACAACCTCCGGAGGACAGATTTAGCTGTGTGGACGGACAATGGGGCAATCCAGTAGAAAGTTCCTACTGTCAACAGCAATACGAAGAACAACAAAACCCGTCAGAACCATCGACATCTTTTCTAAACTGCGGAGGCCCTGCTCCAGAATATCCTGAAGACAGCAGTGAAGCAGATCTTCCTCCTCTTCCATCACAACAAATATGCGATTATACATTTCCAAGCGATGTAGAGTTGACTGCCCTGAATGATATCTATCGCATTCCAATTAATTTAAACTTGTTAAACCCAAGCCCTTCCCAGGCATACTTTGCCTACAATCCTGAGGACATTTCTACAGAGTTAGGAACATTTATTACTGAGGGGAGCGCATCACAAACAAAGATTGTATCAACTGAAAATTGTGGCTATTACTCTGTATTCATTGATCATGAACAAATTTTACAATCTTACATAGCCCCATTTAGTCATGTTATAGGGGATGTATGCTATCAAAATTTACCTACTCCAGTCAATAATAACTTTCCTCCAGATACAGATTCATGCAAAGAACTTCCTTGCGAGAATTGTTGTGATATTGAAAACCCAGAGGTTGACTGGCCTTGCACATTGTCATCACCAGCATTCTCAAAAATTTATGGTGTGTTAGTGGAGAAATGCGATGGAGATACATTCACAGTTAAATTAGACAACAATAGAAATCCGATTACTTCTTCTATAATAAATACAAATAAACAGGGTGGAGGAATATACGGAGAATGTTTGGGAAGACATGAAGTAGAATGCATTGACAACGATAATGACGGATATTTTGCTCATGAAGAATGCGAAGGTCCAGCTGATTGTGATGATAATGACAATAAGATTTATCCCGGTGCGGAAGAAATTTGTGACGGAGAAGACAATGACTGCGACGGGCAGACAGATGAATATGTTCTGGCAAATAATAATGGAAATCCAAGACACTGTTCTGGAATTGAACAATGTGTTAGAGTTGGAAAAAAAGTAGTAGTGGATAGTGAAACGACAAATCTTCTTGGGATCGGCAGCGATTTGATGGGATTCAAAAGAACAACAGAATGCTCCTTCTCTCCAGGAGTCTCTTCTGGCATTCCAAGTGAAAGAAAAGACGCAGAATGCCATGAAAAGTGGATATTTGAATCTGTTAGCAGTTATCCAGAAAGTTTCTTTAACGAGGAGAATTGGTACAAATACTCTGAGCTAAGGGGCTGGGAAAAGGGTAGAGAAATACCTGGAGGTTTTCCGCAGGATCCAGAAACCTATAAAATACAAAAGGTGTTTAGTCTAACAAATTGTATGCCTCAGCAAGAATCAGCTATTATAGACTCATGGAATGGGGAGCTGAATTATAACGAAATGGCTGTTGCTCAGACAGTTGGATCAATTTGTGATGACTGGATAAAAGATGAGACAACAAAATGGGATACTTACTGCACACTCAAAGATAAATGCCAAGATGGGGTTGATAATAACGGAGACAAGTTGTTTACAGACCACAACGGAAATCCTCTTTTAGTATTAAACGGTTATAGTGCTAATGTTAATCCAGAAACATATTATTTAGGTGGAAAAAATGTAGACAGCCAGGATCCTTCCTGTTCTTGTATTGATGAAGACGGCGACGGCTGGTGCGGGGGACCAGAGGGCAGAGACTGTGTAGACAATCAGGCAGAATTTGACGCAATGATAGCACAATCTACCGGTGCAGTAGGGCTGTTTCCTGGTGCTATAGCAAGATATTATGGGGATAACTTTGAGCCAAACAATCTTGCAAAGTATATTAATCCCGGAATGCGAGAAGTGAATTATGATTCATGCTATGATGGAATTGACAATGACTGTAATGGTGAAGGTCCTACGGGAGCTCTGCGATTTGACAAGGACCCGACAACCGGAGCAGATCAAAAATGTTACATTGGTATAACAGGAGTGGACACTACTCATGGTGACTTTTTCTGTAATAGTGCCTCCGAGATAGAGAAAGCATGGGATGAGGGATTTGAATCGGGATGGAATAACGGATGTTCTGATGAGGTATTGACCGAAGAGCAAAGAAATGCCTGCTATGCATTACATTACGGAGGAAGCGTCATTTTAATATTAACAGGAACTTGGGAACTTGCATGGGGGGTTGTTGCTCCAATTGGCGAAGCAGGTGTAACATGGCTGGGTACTCAAGGCGGCAGGTTTGCCGCAAAAGACTTAGCTTTTGCTGTGGCTGGCATTGGCGGATTTAGATATTCCGCTGGTTATGGTGCGGTAGCATTGGAAAGAATCCTCGTAGTTGATTTGGTTAAAGCACAGGCGGCAGCTGTAAGTCTTGGATCTTATGCCGGTGCTAATGCTGTAATGTTCTCTAAATTTTCAGGAGAGAGCAAAGGCGGAAGCTGTTTGTTCGGTGAGAACTTACAAACTTCAACATATTATGAACCGTCTTATATTAGAAATCCTCAAACTGAAGAAACCGCCGCTGTAAAAGGAATTAGGAATGACAAAGTGAACGCTCAAGGACAAACAGAAAGAAGTTCTTACTGGAAAACCAAGAGGACTAAAAAAATAGATGAATTATTTACTTCTTTAGATGAAATTAAGCAGTCAGATATAGCAACTTTGGATAAAGAGACAATAGACTTCTTTTACGCAAGACATTTTAAGGGGTTTACTACACCCGACAGTCCAGTCACTACATTGTTCAATAGGGATGTATTTACTAAGATAGTAGATGACTCAATGAAAAAAGCTTCGAACCAAGTTTTTGACTTGGCAGGAGCGGAGGGCAAATTTTATGTGGGCCGGTACACTAATACTGAACAAAAACTCATTGATGTCTCTATAAGGGTTGAAAGACTTGAGATAAAGACGCCGGGTAGTGGTGAAGGCTTTATTCCCTTGAATAGAATAAAGCATTTGGATTTAGAATTTGTTACAGGAATCGGATCTTAAAAACAAACTTAATAACTTTTTACATTTTATCGTTAAGCGCTTCAATTTTTCTTTCACATCTTTCCCTGACCTCTTGGTTTCCTTTTTTTATCGCGGCTTCCAAAGACAATTCGTATAATTTCATTACCTCTCTTCTTGGTAGAATTCTCTCGCCCAATTCAGCTATTAAACTCAAAACTGCGCCACTTTCCCCGTTAAGTAATGCTTTTCCAATTGGAATCATACTATAAGACTGCAGCAAGTCTGTGGGACGATCGTAACACGCTTCAATATTATAAACACTTGCTCCAAAATTTGCTAAACTCAAACCAGTTAGTTCTTCAAGACCATTTATTGTTCTCGCTATATTTTTTTGAAAAGTAACCATAGAAGGGATAAAATCTTTGTCTTTTGCGATTAAAGGATCCCATCTAGCCATCCTCTCTTCAAGTCCTAATCTATAAGACGCAGGTTCGTATTCTCTGCCCCTTTTCCGAATAGCATCAAGGAATTCCTCGGCAGTATAACTTGTTCTCATAAAAATTTAACTTAGAATGCGTATATAAAACTATCTCTTCTTTGATACTGTAAACTTATCATGATACAACAGGAATATCTGGAGATTATGTTTTTTAATTATTCTTTGGATTAGATACTCATATTTTATCGTCGTATAATACTATTCAACCCATATACTTACAATTTCTATTATAGAGGGTTTTGAAAAACCCTTCTGCGAATCTATATACCACAGAACATAAATGATTAAATCTCCGACGGTATTATTTATGTTGCCGACGGCAAAAAGAGGAAAAATGTCATTTGAATCTTACATTCTAAAGGAAAAATACAAGAAAGTTCAAGGATTAGGCGACCGTTTGGAGCTTATGAAACAGCAGATTGACTGGAATCCATTTGTTGAGATTGTTAAAGACGTTTTTGATAATGACACAGAATTAGGAGGAAGGCCAAATACCGACGAGAAAGTAGTGGTAAGATGCCTGCTTTTGCAGGCATGGTACGGGCTAAGTGATCCGGAGCTTGAATTTCAATGCAATGATAGAATTTCATTTCAGAATTTTATAGGACTTGATCAGAAAGTTCCGGATTTCTCAACGATATGGAGAATCAGAGACAAATTAAAAGAAAGAGGGAAAGAAAGATTGATCTGGGACGAGTTGCAAAAGCAACTCGATAAAAAAGGATACAAGGTTAAGAAAGGTGTCATTCAGGACGCCTCGTTTATCGAGGCTGATGCCGGTAGAAAGAGAA
>Ga0209541_10006880_pt1 | contig 19256 bp, 16 predicted proteins | sample RifCSPlowO2_01_FD_184027 | JGI IMG/M metagenome (GOLD analysis project Ga0209541, IMG submission 184027) | Groundwater microbial communities from Rifle, Colorado - Rifle CSP2_plank lowO2_0.1 (SPAdes) (version 2) | ecosystem: Environmental > Aquatic > Deep subsurface > Groundwater | place... | reverse complement strand
AAGACAAGCGGGATTGAAAATTATTTGGGTTCTTTTCCAAAGAAGCTTTTAATATTTCAACAACTTTAAGAAGTTGCTTCTTTTCATAATAAACCTGAATCAATCTTGGGTGATCAACCAAAGTCGTTCCAAAAGCTTCAATCAATACTTCTTCTGCCATCTCCGTTTCTCCCAGTCTTATTAAATTACTTGCGTAATAAGCAGCTGCGTCTTTATTTTCTTTATTTAATTCGTATGATTTCTTGTAAACTTCGCGTGCTTCAACTACTTTTCCCTGCAATTCAAGAACATTTCCCAACATAATCAAAAGAGTGGGCTTGTTCGGAGATAATTCATTAGCTCTCTCAAAGTGAGGGGTGGCCATATCATAAGCACCGAAAGAAGAGAGCATACTTCCAGAAATTACTTCCGAACGAGCGTTGTTAGGATCTCTTTCAATTTCTTTTGCCATTTCACTAAAAGCAAAATCTGCGACAGTTTGTTTTACTTCTGTTGTTGTGTCGGCTTCTGCTACTCTGGTAGCAAACTGTGCCAATTGTTCCCTTACCTCTTGATTGCCATAAGAATTATAAGAAAGTGCTTTTTGATACTCTTCCAAATTAACCCTAATATCACCGTGTGGTTTCAAAGCTTCCAGTAGATGATTTGCGGTCAAGTAACCTTTTGAGTTAATCAAATAAACCGAAGCAAAAAACAAAACAATAATTACAGGGGCTACAATAATAAAACTGTTATCGTTTGTTTCTTTTTCAAAATTAAGAATTAATTTTCCAGAATTCAGACTATGAATATATCCAAGGATTGAGAAAAACAAAACATAGCTGATTAGATTATCAAACACAAAGAAATTGTGAACAAAATATCCGGCGAGCATACCAATCAAAATTGCTTTTTCTGTAACAGAAAAATTCACATCTTTATCTTTCACCAAAAGATAAATTACAGCAAAAAACAAAGACAAATACCCCAACAGTCCCAAAATACCGCCAGCAATCAACCAATCAAAGAATACATTGTGAGTTCTATCAAACCATTGTTCCTGAGCATAAATTTCTGGATTGTAATATTTGTTAAAAACATAGTTAAAGTTTTCCTGACCCCAACCAAGAATCGGCTTTTCTTTGAATCCTTCAAAGGCCATGTCCCAAATTACAAAACGAGATTTGGTTGTTGCCTCTTGCAGAGAAATGTCCGCAAACCTTTTTAGTACAGGACTGTTTTGGACAAAGCCTGTATTTTTTATCGAAACAAAACCACCAACCAACAAGACAATACCAACCAAAAAACCGATCGCTATCTTTTTCAATTTTGGTTGATTTTTTTCAAACAAAGCAACAATCAACGCGGTCACTCCCAAACCAATAATCAATCCCAAAATTGCACCTCTGGTAGCGGTATGATACAAAATAAAAGTTTCCAATAAAATCAAAGCTCCGTACACATAACTAAGGCTATTCCAAACTTTTCTTTTCGCCAAAAGAAATAATGCCAAAAAGATATGAACCAAAAGATAAACAGCAAAATAAGCAGAGTTCCCTAAAGTAGCATCCAAACGACTGGCTCCTTGATGAACCTCAAAGAATCCTAACAATTGGAAAATCCCATAGAAAGACAAGATGGCACTCGCCAAAAGAGAAGTATTCAAAAAATTACCCCAAATCTTTTTTGTTTTAAAAGAAGATCCAACAACAACAAGATAAGCCCAAAGGTGAATCAAAGTAACCCAACCTTCCATTCTTTCAAAATTGCTCCAAATACTCTTTATCGGATTTTCACCAAAAAAATCTGCCAAACCGATAATCGCAACAAAAATTGTAGAAAGGGTTAACACCAAAGAAACTCTTGGTCTGTATTCCGAATTACGAATTGCCAAAATAAGCCAAATCGCAAAAGCCAATTCTACCAAAATTCTAAAAACAAAAGCTTTTCCTGTTATAAAAGGAAAAAACAAATTTCCATAAACAACGAAAGGAATAAAAGGAATTAAAAATATCGCCGTAAATAAAATGTATTTAAGTATATTATCTATTTTTGCCAAATTCATACCGTTAAAATGATTAAATTATTAATAAATATGTATTTTCATAAATGATAGCATAATGATAAGATTAAGACATCTTTACATCCATGAAAAAAATTATAGAAAATTACAGAAATAAAACCTACAAATTCCTCCGCTGGAGCGAGAAATGGACCAAAACAGACATGATATACCTCACCAAAGGCGGTTTTTGGCTTACATTAGGGCAGATTTTTTCTTCTCTTTCTGCTTTTCTCCTAGCGATAGCCTTTGCAAATTTAGTTCCTAAAGAAATATATGGTAACTATAAATACATTCTCTCTGTTATTGCAATGTTGAGTGCTTTTTCGTTGACAGGAATAGCAACTTCAATAATAAAAGATACCGCCCAAGGATTTGAAGGTTCTTTAAAAGAAGGTTTTAAGGAAAATTTAAAATGGGGAGTTATTATGATGTTATTGTCATCTGTTGTTGCTTTATATTATGGCATCAATCAAAATTTAACTTTAGCCATATCTATTTTAATAGCAGGAGCTTCTTATCCTTTGATTCAAAGCGCCTCTTTTTACGGATCATTTTTAGGAGGGAAAAGAGAATTTCAAAGAATGCTCCCTTTAAATATCATTAGAGGTATTTTCCCTACTGTTGTCATTTTTATAACAATAATTTTCACAGATAATGTAATTCTAATTATTACTAACAGTACTCTTGCACAAATTTTCATAACGATAAATCTTTTTATATATACAGTTAAAAAATGGGAGCCTAATAATAAAATAAGTAAAGAAAATAAAAATTTAGGCAAACATCTAAGTCTTATGAATCTTTTTGGGACACTGTCTGCTAACTTGGACAATATATTAATATTTCATTTTTTTGGAGGAGTACAATTAGCCATCTATACTTTTGCGATAGCAGTACCAAAACAATTTATTTTTATTAAAAAAGGGTTAGCATCCCTTGCTCTTCCAAAAGTAAGCGAGAGAAATATTGAAGAGTTAAAAAGAACAATGCCAGATAAGACAAAAAAATTTCTATTTTTGTTGATACCATTAGTTATATTATATATATTGGCCACACCAATTATCTATAAAATATTTTTCCCTCAATATCTAGATTCAATAATTTACTCACAAGTCTATTCTCTTTTTATATTAACTTTCCCTGTATCCCTATTTGGACAAGCGTTAATTGCCCACGCTAACAAAAAAGATCTCTATCTACTTAACATAATTCCTTCGGTTATTAGGATAATTTTACTAATTATACTTTTACCAATTCTAGGAATATGGGGTGCTGTAACATCTTTTCTTATAACTAAATTTACCTCTTTGTTTTTATCAATATATTTTTTTAAAAAACTATGAATATGAAAGATGCTAAATTTAAATTAGATTTTATTGGGATAGGCGTACCAAGATCTGGAACAACTTGGATACACAACATATTAAAAGACCATCCTCAAATTTGTATGTCTTCAACTAAAGAGACTAATTTTTTCAATGATGATAATGAATATAACAAAGGAATTTCCTACTACCAAGAAAAATATTACAAACACTGCGACAATAATCAAATAAGAGGTGAATTTCATCCTGGCTATTTTAATTACTCAAACTCAGCAGATAGAATAAAGAATAATTTTCCTAACTCCAAAGTAATAATTTGTCTAAGAAACCCCGTAGATAGAGCTTACTCTCACTTCTCAAAACATGAACTGAAAGGCAAAAAACATTTAAACAAATTTTCCGATATAACGAAAGTAATACCTAACATCTACATAGACAACAGCACCTACTCTTCAAAAATAAAAAAGTATATATCAGTATTTGGTAAAAATAATATATTAATATTATTTTACAATGATCTAATAGAAGACCCTCAAAATTTTTCTAAAAAAATATACAATTTTTTAGGGGTTAGTTCTGATTTTACCTCACCTAAAATTGATAGAAAAATAAATTTCACAGGAGAAAGAAGAGCGAAATTTTTGTTTTTAAACTCAATAATATTTCAAACCGAAAGAATATTTATAAAAAATAAATTTCTAAATAAATATGTGTTACCTATAATTAAAAAACTTAGAATTCACAATTTGAGAAAATTAATATTTAGATTAAACATGGATTTAAAAAATAAAAAAACTGACAAGAAAGAAATTGATGAAGAAACTAAACAAAAGTTAATCGAAATATTCAACCCCGATATAGAGGAATTAGAAAAAATAACTGGAAAAGATTTAAGTTTTTGGAAACAATAAAAAAAGCGACCCATTGGGGGTCGCTTTTTGCAGAGATTATATTCTACTTTCTGCGCAATTTTTTCTTGATGGGAACTTCGCGGTCGAGAACGACCTTTTCGCCGTTCCCAAACCCTTCTTCAAAAACACGAATGTCGCGGATCATCAGCTCGAAACCTTTCGGCTCGAGTGACGCTGCCTGATCAGACCCCCACATCGTCCGATCCAGAGTAATGTGTCGTTCAACGACGCATGCACCCATGGCGACTGCGCACAAAGAAAGACTGATGCCTCTCTCGTGTCCACTATATCCGATTGGGTAATTCGGGTAACGCTTTTTGAGCGTGTTAATGACGGCCAAGTTGGCCTCCTCATTTTCCGAAGGATAAGTGGATACTGCGTGCAGTATCACCAAAGGAATCTGGTGTTCAAAAAAAATTGCCACGGCCCGATCAATCTCTTCAACCGTGCTCATGCCCGTAGAGATAATCACCGGACGGTTTTTAGAAGAAACTTGATTCAAAAGACCGATATCGGTCAAGCTCGCGGAAGCGATTTTGTAACAGGGAGGATCAAACTCCTCCAGAAAATCAACGCTGGCCTCGTCCCATGGAGACGCGAACCACAAGATACCTTTCTCTTTGCAGTAAGCATCAATTTCCCTGTACCCGGCAAGGTCAAACTCGAGGCCGTATTTCAGATCACCATTGGTTGTGCCAAAAGGGTTTTCCCTCGGCATTGCCAACTCTTCCTGTGTATAGACGACATCAATCGTCCGCTTCTGAAACTTGACCGCATCGGCACCCGCCTCGACAGCCATATCAATAAGCTTTTTAGCAGTTTCCAAACTGCCGTTATGATTGATACCAACTTCGCCAATGATAAAACACGGCGCACCATTACCGACCTCTTTTCCTCCGATTTTGACTGAGTTCAATTTTTTCTCCGTTCTCTAATGTTAATGTGAATAGTTCACCCTACAATTGTCTGCGCCAATTAAAACACAACAAAGTAATAAAATCAATAGAAAATTTAAAGTATTGCTAAAAATAAACTCCTATGTTTTAATTCACACAGAAATCAGCTCTAAAACATATTAAATATTCACAAAGTGAAAGGAGTAAAAAATGAAAAAAAAGATCTATGGCTTGTCGGCTATAAACATTGAGCTGACAAACAGGTGCAACAAAGCCTGTTGGATGTGTGGGCGAAGAAAGGTGGAAAAGGATTATCCCAAACTTGCTCTGCAATATGGTGATATGGATTTCAACCTACTCAAAATTATCGCACCACAGATTCCCCCGAGGACTGTGATCCAATTTCACAAAGACGGCGAAGGATTGCTTTATCCCCGATTTGGAGAAGCTGTCAGGCTTTTCAAAAATCAAACAATCAAATGTCTCACGACCAACGGAAAATTGTTATTTGAAAAAGCAAATGAGATAATCGGCAATCTGGATACGATTTCCCTTTCCATAATTCAAGACGACCCCGAAGCCGACGAGCAATACGAGGTCATCAAAAAATTTCTGGAAATAAAAGGTTCACAAAAACCTTTCGTGATTTACCGTCTGCTCGGAGATGTTTCCTCGGACAGATATGAAAATCTCCCTGGCATTATTGTCCGTAGGATTCTTCATTCTCCGATGGGTAGTTTCAAATATCAAAAAAAGACGACTATCCCCGAAATCGGTTTTTGTCTTGATTTAATGAATCATCTCGTGATCAGCAATACCGGTGAGGTTTCTTTCTGTGTTCGCTTTGATCCCAACAAGATCGGAGTACTCGGAAACATTCAGGAACAAACTCTTTCAGAAATCTGGAACGGAGAAATGCGACAAGAAATTATCAACCTTCATGTTGCCGGACGGAGGGATATGGTCACCCTTTGCTCAACCTGTGAATATTGGGGCGTTCCGACCAGCCCCTAAACAAAAGCCACGCTCTGCGTGGCTTTTTTGATTGACGAAACCGTTTATTATCTGTATAGTTTTGCCAGAACCTGAATTTTTACATCAACATATTTTACTCATCGGAGGGAAAACACATGCAAGAAATGTTAAAGGGAATTAAAGTGATGTTTATCAATATGCCACTTCGTGAATTGGCGAAACCAAATGTTCCACCACAAGGACCGGGACTTTTGGCAGCCAATCTCAGAAGGCACGGGGCCGAGGTACGAATCATTGACCTCAATGCTTATCGCATCAAAGACAAGCTGGCAAAAGAAAAAAATCTCACAAACGGAAGACATCTATTCTTTGGCGAAGCAGGAGACTTAATCACCGCTTATTTAAACGAATATGGTGAACAAGACATCATCGCCTTGTCAGGCATGATTACCACATTACACTGGCAAAAATTTACAGCGCAATATTTCCGTCGTCTACTTCCAAACACATTTATTGTTTCTGGCGGAGGACTCGCGACTCAATTCGGAAAAGGAATTTTTTCCTGGATCCCCGAACTTGATGCTGTTGTCAGAGGCGAAGGAGATAACGCAATTATAGTTCTCGCCGAAGACGTCAAAAAACAAAAAGAATCAAAAAGTCTTCACCCTGAATTTAGAGGAGACAAAATCTACGACGGCAAAAAAAATAAAGTGGTATACACAGGAACAAAACCTGAAAATCTTGACGAGCTTCCCTTTCCCGCTTGGGACCTTTTGGAAACTGATGTTTTTGGCAATCCAATTATGGAGTGGTATATTCAAACTCCGGTTTGGGGTCAAGCCGCCAACAATAGTTCGGCGACACCTTTTACAATGGACAGAAGCCTGACGACTGTTAGTAGTCGGGGATGCCCTTATGCCTGCAAATTTTGCTACAAAGGAACCCAAGGACAAAGAGTTTATCGATCAAGATCCGCTGAAAACATTGTCAAAGAAGCCGAGTGGCTTAAGAAAATCTACAACATCGATTTTTTGGGATTTCCAGACGATAACTTTGGAGTCGACAAGAAAAAAATGTTACAACTTCCCGAACTTTTTAAAGATCTCAATTTGAGATGGGGCACTCACACCAGACTGGACGAGGCTGACGAAAGAATTTACAGCATGGCAGAAGCCGGTTGTATCTACATCGGCTTTGGAGCCGAAAGCGCCAGCCCGTCCGTTCTTACCAACATGGGAAAAGGCGGTTTCATTTTAAAAAGAGGAACCAAGAAAATTGGTGGGTACGAATTTCCGACGACAATGCTTGAAGGCATAGCCAACTGTCGAAAATCCGGTATTCATTCAAACTGTACTTGGATTATGGGCTATCCGGGAGAAACTCTGGAAGACCTTAAAACGAGCGTCGCTTTTATGATGTGGCAAAGAGAGCTTTACACTCAAGGGCTACAAAAAGGAACCCCTGAATACGAAATAGCTCTTCGTTCGGTAAACACCAACATGTTTACCGCAACTGCCTACCCGGGAACAGCTATGTCAAAAGATCCCCTCATCAAAAAAGCGATGAGCGAAAACTTCGGCATAACTTTTGACCATGAATCAAACCCGATATGTGATGATGCATTGGAAAACTATGTATTAGAGTTGGATGATGCAACAAAAGTTTTGTACAACAAAAATGGTGAGCCTCTGTATTATGGTGCGATGTCAATGGAAAAATTTCTAGAAGCCAGAGACCTCGTTGATACCGGAAAAACAGAAGAAATATTAAATATGGTGTAAAAACAAAAGCCACGCTTCGCGTGGCTTTTTTATTTTTATTTAGTACCAATAATCAAAGAAATCTCTTTTGGAAAATTGTTTACCAGTTTGGTATATACCCTATTTTCGCTGGAAAGATCATTATATGTTTTCTTGTCAGGATCTATAAATTTCGATGTAAAAAATATTTGAATTTTTGGTGGCAATTTTGAAAAAGTATTTTTTAAAATTCTTACAAAAAAAATGTTGCTATCGGAACGAGCAATATTATAATGTTCAAAATTTGAAAAATTTGTCAGCATAAAATATTTTTTCCAATCCTTCAATCTAAATTCTTGTTCTCCATTCATTCTCCTTGTTAATCTTTTTTTTATATCAACCCCCATGTCTTCCTTCGCTTTTTCAGAATATTCCTTATCCAGCATATTCTTCAAATCATCTTCTTTCAAATAATCTGCCCGAGCTTTATCAAAACAAAAAACTATACCCCCGGGCTTCAACACTCTATGTATTTCAGACAATGTTTTTTGTAAATCGTTAGAGTGATGTAGAGAGAAAAAATCAAAAACAAAATCAACAGAATTATCTTTCATCTCTAAATTATTAAATTCACCCACAACACCAACAACCTTTTCACTTTTCTTTTTTCCCAAAACAAAATTTGTGACAGTGGGCATCAATTCTGTGACAATATTTTCGCAAACTTCCACAGCATAAACCCTTTCTATTCTTTCATTATCTGCCAAAATAGCGCTAAAAAATCCTGGTCCTGATCCCATTTCCAAACCAACGCCTTTTATTTTATTATTTAAAAAATTTTTATTTATATATCTAAAAAAATTTTTTACATCAATAATAGTGATATTGGGAGCAACATTATCAAATGTAATTTTCTTGATTATTTCAACAGGGTTAGAATCTTTTAAAGAAATCGCAAAATCTGTCCGATAATGTTGTTCAATTTCTTTTTTCAAATCTGGTTCAATCTTCCAATTTAATATTTGCATAAAACATATAATACCTCAAAAGTATTGACTACTCTAGTCAATTTGTTTATATTGGAAAAAGAAGAAATGTTCTACAAACCCAAATCATGAGGATAAAATAATGAATATTGTAGGAATAATACCTGCCCGAGGCGGGTCAAAAGGGATCCCTTCAAAAAACACGAGGAGATTGTATGGGAAACCTTTGATAGCGTGGACGATATTGACCGCGCTAAAAAGCAGTTTAGACAGGGTGATTGTCAGCACCGATGATCCAAAAATAAAGGAGATTGCAAAAAGATATGGCGCAGAGGCACCATTCTTGAGACCTGCAGAATTAGCCGGCGACAAAGGCGGAATAGAGCCGGTGTTGAAACACACTGTTGAATGGCTCTTTAAAAACGAACACTACCACACGGATATTGTCGTATTACTTTTGCCGACCTCCCCTCTTCGCCAACCACGGCATATAGACAAAATTATTGATCATTTTATAGAAACAGGTGCCGATTCAGTTGTATCTGTTTCCGAAGCAATCGCTAACAACAATCCACACTGGATGCTTCAAAGAGATTCAAATGGCAGGGTAATTCTTGCAAACGGAAAACCTTTGACCAAAATCAAAGACCGCAGACAAGAGCTTCCTCCTTATTTCATTAGAAACGATTTGGTGTATATCCTTAAGAAAAAAAATCTTTACGAAGAAAAGCCAAATCTTTACGGAAAAAAAGTAGAACTTTTACAGACAGAACCAGAGTTTGATATTGACATCAACAACGAACAAGACTGGTTGCTCTGTCAATTCAAAATGAAGCAACTTCGGAAAAAAGGATATTTCCGATAAACAAAACGCGTAGGCAACCTACGCGTTTTTTATTTCCTCCGATAAAAAATTCCCTATCCTTTCGCCCGACTTTCCGTCCAACTTCCATAGCTGTTGTTCAGCCATCAATTTTCTTTTATCTCTATTCAACGAAGGGTTACTCAAATATTGATTAATCCAAAAAATAAGTTCTTCAGGATTATTTACAACCGTCGCTCCTCCCAGATCCAACATCTTTTTCATATGATCTTCATCATGGTATTTTTTAACGCTATGATAATATTCTCTTTTTTCAAAACCATCAAAATTAATGACTATTTGTGGTTTATCAAAAACAACAGCGTCAATACCAAGAGTTGTCGCTACCCAAATAATCAAATCTGCATTATATAAAGTATCAGCGAGATGTTTTCCCTCTTCTTTTGTTAACTCTTTTTCTTTTAAGTTATCATTGCCGAAAGAACGACCTGGGGTTTCAATAGTGAAGTTATCATCACTCTTAAACCTATCTAAGTCTGCTGGATGATTAGGATGGTTACGAACATGAACATGAACATTGTGCAACAATTTTCCATTTTTAATAGAATCTCTTATGATCTCACATATTTGATCATCGGTATCAGATAATATACTTCCTGCAGGGGCAAATACTATTAGTTTTTTATTTTTCAAATTTACACCGATATCTTTAGAAAACTCTTCTTTTAATTGTCTCTCTTCTCTTAAAAAACGATCAAATTGAGGCAAGCCACCAATAAAAATGGGAGTATCCCCCACAAACTGTTTTTTTATTAATTCATCTTTTATGGTCTCATTATTAACAATAAATTTATCTGAGACAACTTTTAAGAGACCTTTGCTATAACAATTATCCCAAGATCTAACCATGCCTATGGTTAGGACATTATTCCTTTTAGCTTCCTGAGAAAAAATAGTATTGGACATATCAAACACATCAGTACAAAAAATGACATTAGGATTATATTTTTTAAAATATAATCCTAATAAATTTTGATATCCAAATTTTATATACGAGTATCTAAATACTTTATATAGATAAGGAGTATTGCTAAAAATTTTAACCACTAATGTTTCAAAAATAAACCTCAAGTATTTAAGAAAATTTTTATTGGTATCCTTCTTTTGAACTCTTTTATAGTGAAGATAGTGCGAATCTATAAGGTATTTTGAAACTCTATTAAAAAAATGATGTTTATTATTTAACAGAATCACAGGATTCAGTCCTTCAATAATTACGTTATCAGATTGATAAAGATTTTTAAAATAATCTACTTTATTTTCATTAACAAAAATAACAATTCTTAAATTGTTATTTTTGCTAAGTATCTTAAATATATCTGTATTTAAAATATTTTTAGCAATATAAGCATGAAATGTAACAATAAAAATAGTTTTTCTCATAAATAATCTATTTATGTAAGATAAAAGAATTACCCATCCAGCCAAATTGTTTGTATTCGGTCACTGAAATATCTGGATTTTTTTCAAGCCATTCACTAAAAGCTTTTTGTTCTCCTTTATCAGGGCGTCCATTAAAACAAAACCAATCATCAAAAACAATGATGGTCCCGTCGGAAACATAAGGAGTTACAAAATCCAAAACAGGGACAGTTGAATCATACAAATCGCAATCTACATAAATAAGAGAGGCTTTTTTTATAGGAAGATTATTTCTAGTATTTTGATTCAAAGTATCCTTATACCACCCTTTTGTAAAAGTAATTTTTTCTAAATCAACTCCATTTTTTTTAAGTGCTTTTTTGACACTATCTAAACTACAATTATATTCTCCTTTGCCAAATTGTTTCAATTCAGAATCAGTTCCTTCTATCTCTGGCAATCCTTCAAAAGAATCAAAAGCATAAAACCGCATTGATTTTAAATTTTTAAATTTTTTAGATAAATGATAGGCAGCATTTAAACTTCCTCCTTTCCAGACACCAAACTCTAGATAATCACCTTTATGCTCAGCAAAATTTAAAAAACCGAAACAATAATTCAAGACCTCTTCTTTTCTATTATACAAAAAATACTGATTAAAAAGAGGTAAGATTCGATATCGGATCCTAGACCTCATTAACATATTTAGGAAAAATTTCATATATTAATATTTAGTTATTTCATTTAAAGAATTTATAATATAATTTTGCTCATCTTCCGTCAATCTACTATATGTGGGCAGAGAAATTGTCGATTTACCGAGCTTTTCCGCAATCGGAAAATCACCCTCCTTGAAACCAAAATTTTCCTTGTAAAAAGGTTCCAGATGTATCGGTTCATAGTGGATTGAAGTGTAAATTCCTTTTTCTCTAAGCTCTTCTCGAATTCTGTCTCTTTTATCGGGATCAACCCATACAACAAAAAGGTGCCCGGAGTGATCAACCCCCTCTTCTATTTTTGGAAAAGAAATATTTTGATTACTTTCAAAACCTTTCATATAATTATCAAACACTTTTTGTCTTTTTTTCTTAGTTTCCTCTATACGCTTTAATTGACCAATTAAAAGCGCAGCTTGATAATCTGAAGTATCATATTTATGACCGAATTTAAGCATTCTTCTTTTATCTCCAATATTAATAACGCCATCTCTTCTTAATAATCTCGCATCTTCTGTGAATTTATCTTCATTAGTTGTCAACGCTCCACCTTGACCAGAAGTAATATTTTTAGCTGCATGAAAACTAAAACATGCTGAAAAACTTTCTTGGCCAGGCCTAATCCCGTCCCTACGAGATTCAACCGCATGAGCAGCATCTTCAATAATCAAAAGATTGTGTTTTTTGGCGATAGAATTTAATTTTTTCATGTCAACCATTTGCCCATAAAGATGTACTGGCATTATAGCTTTAGTCTTGCTAGTAATAAACTCTTCTATTTTATTTAAATCAATAAGACCCGTCTTAACATCGACATCAACAAAAACAGGTTTAGCTTTTTGATAAAGGATCGAATTACTTGTTGCCACATAAGAGATAGGAGTTGTGATAACTTCATCTCCTTCAGTAACACCAGCCATAACAAGAGCAAGATGTAAACCAGAAGTACAACTATTCAACATAACAGTGTCTTTTACTCCCAAAAAATGAGCCAAATGATCTTCAAATTCTTTTGTATATTTTGATGGAGCCAACCAACCAGATTCAATAGACTTTACCATTAAATCGATGTCTTCTTTATTTATATCTGGATTTATAAAAGGTATTTTCATAATAAAAAATTAAAAAATATTAATAGCATCTTCATATAATTTTACCAATTGTAAACCTACTTTATCCCACGTATGGTCACTCGCTTCTTTCAAAGCATTTTTTCTCATCAAATCAGCTGAATCAACAGATTTTACAATAGCACTGGCTAATATTTCTGCATTATTTGGTTCAACAACATAACCGTTAACACCATTTTTGATTGCATATTCAGAACCAAAACCCTTTGTCGTAATAACAGGAGCTCCACATGCATTTGCCTCATAGAAAACCATCGGGAATCCTTCAAAACTACCTTCTACATCACGTGCTGCCAAAACAAAGGCACTACAATTATTATATAAATTACGTAATTCATTGTCATTAACCCTACCCAAAAACTCAACGCTCTCTTCTAATTTCAAATCTTTAACCATTTTTTTAAGATGATTCACAAAACTATTGTTATCTAAGTTTCCAACAATCTTATATTTCATTTTTGGATATTTTTTCTTGACTAAAGGCAGTGCAGTTATTACCAAATCTGCACCCTTTCTTTTTTTTAATTCACCAACCGTTAATAAATAATTATCATCTTTTGCTTCTAAATTCCTATAAAAAATAGCGTCGTCAACCCCATTAGGAATAAAGCGGCATTCTCCAAAACTCACAATCTCTCTAACCTTCTTTTCTGTAAAAGGTGACCCTGTTGTAGCAATCGTAACTCTCTTATACATATAATTCATAAGAATCTTCTTAAAAGAAAAGTTTGTTGGTGGAATAGAGTATGTCCCATGCATAGTGACAACAAAAGGAACTCTTAAGAAAAAAGCGGCTAACGCCACTCCCGGAGCATAAGGCTCAACAAGGGAATGTATTATATCAACCTGTCTAAAATATTTAAGGCAAAACAAAAAAACTTTAATTTGAGTCAATGGTCTAAAACTAACCTCCGGAAGAACATTGTGAACCTTCATATTATCTTCTTTATATTCAAAAGACTTTGGAGTTAAAACGATTACAGAACTCTTCTTATTGACCGATCTAATCAAAGACTCTGAATATCTCCCCCAACCATTTTCATGTGCCAAGGAAGATGTAACATAGCCAACTTTAATATTATTCATTTTCTTTAGTTAATATTTTTAAATCACTATCAACCATCATCTTTACTAATTCTTTATATTTGACTTTAGGATTCCACCCTAACTTTTCTTTAGCCTTACTTTGGTCTCCTTTGAGATAGTCAACTTCATTTGGTCTAAAATAATCAGAATTTACACTAACCAAAATGTCTCCCGTCTTTTTATTTACTCCTATTTCACCCAACCCTTTCCCCTTCCATTCAATGTCAATGTCTATACACTTAAAAGATTCTTCTATAAATTCTCTCACTGAGTGATTTTCTCCTGTACATATAACATAATCGTCTGGTTTATCTTGCTGTAACATCATCCAAGCCGCTTCCATATATTCTAAAGCAAAACCCCAATCTCTTTTAGCATCCAAATTACCGATGCTTATTTTTTCACGCAAACCTAATTTAATTTCAGCTACTCCTTTTGTCACTTTTCTAGTAACAAAGTTTGTTCCTCTTCTAGGACTTTCATGATTAAATAAAATGCCATTACACACAAACATACCGTAACTTTCTCTATAAACTCTTGCTATTTCAAAGCCATACAATTTAGCTACACCATAAGGACTCTTTGGTTTAAAAGGAGTATTTTCATTTTGTGGAGAAAGTTTTGAATCTCCATTATACAATTCAGAAGTAGACGCTTGATATATTTTACTATCCATCTTTAATATTCTTACTGCCTCCAAAATATTTAAAACACCGATAGCATCTGATTGAGCAGTATAAAAAGGAATTTCAAATGAAATCTTAACATGAGATTGAGCTGCCAAATTATAAATCTCATCTGGCTCAACCTTTTTTAAGACAGAAATTAAAGAGTTAATATCTGTCATGTCACCATAATGAAGAAATTTTTCTCTTTTTTCTTCTGTATCAAATATGTGTTCTATATTTTTTCGATTAAAAGTACTTGATCTCCTCACAAAACCATGGACCTCGTAACCTTTTTCGATAAGCAATTCCGCCAAATATGAACCATCTTGACCTGTTATACCAGTAATAAGTGCTTTTTTCATTACCATAAATATATCATGAATTAAAATTTATTAAAAACCATGTTAAACACAAAGAAAATTCAAGATTCCAGCCACTCTTTTATCCCAAGTATAATTTTGAACATCTGAAAATGCCTGATTCCCTATTTTTTTAGCGAAAAGATCATCACTCAAAACAATATTTATTCCGTGTGCCAAAGAATCAAGATCATCTGGCTCAACCAAGACAGAATTTTCTTCATTTAAAATTTCCCTTATTGAAGGTAAACCAGAAGCCACAATCGGATTACCACTTGCCATATATTCGAACAACTTCATCGGTGACATATACAAAGCATAATGTTCAATATTTGGATAACTCATAATCAAAACATTTGAAATTTTCAAATATTCTGGAATCTTTTTCTTTGGAATGTGAGTCACCAATTTATAAGATTCTTGATTTATATTAAATTTTTCAAAAATTTTTACGATATCTTCAATCTCGGATTTATTTATACCAACCAACAAAAAAAATGCTTGTTTATTTTTTTCTAATATTCTAGGAAAAACCTCTATAATATCTTCCACCCCTTTACTTTTTCCCATTGTTTTTAATTTTCCGATATAAGTAACAACCTTTTTATCAGAGGGTATGTCAAATTCTTTACGCAAAATATTTTTGTCAGGCAAATTTAAAAAATTCTTTAAATCAACAGCATCCGGAGACCAAAATATCTTTTTCTCATCAACACCATATTCTTTTACATAAAAATCTTTCAATTTTTGTGTAATAGCAATAATATTTTTTACTTTTTTAAAAACTCTTTTAGAAATAAAGTTGTTTTTAGCGATGTGAATTTCGAGAACCAGATTATTTTTAAAGAAACTGAGAAACCACAAAGGCAATTCGTCTCTAGAATAGATTAGATCTGATTTTTTAAACAGAGAATAAATCGTGGCAAATTTTGCAAAATTTGTTGACTGAATCCAAAATCCTATTTTACCAAACCTGACTAAATCTAAAACCGGCAATTTAACAATTTTGAAATTTTCTTTTATACCGTAAAAATCAAAAGGTGTCTCGTTTGTATTATTCAATCTTTTTGGAACAACAAGAGTTACATCGTTTCCTGCATTAGAAAAAGCAGAGCACATTTCCATTATCTGGACTCCGTGTGCTTTTTCTGTTGGTATTCTTATGTTTGCTATATAAATTATTTTCATCCCGTTAAAGACAGGAAGCGTTTTAAACGATTTTTCACGTATCGCTTTCCTGGACCAGATTTTAAATATTTCTCTCTATTAAAAGCATCGAATTTATCAATACAAGCTTCATAATAAATGATCTTGAAAGGACCTCGACCTTTTGTTGATGTTACCTCACCATCATTATGAAGTTTAAAACGCTTCCGTAAATCATTTGTAGTACCTGTATACCATTTACCATCTTTATTACTTTTTATTATATAAGTATACATCATAACGTCTTTAACGGGATTCATTCCACTATTATTTTACCTTACAAAAATAAACGATCTGATGACCAAACATATTTTTCCAAATATTTTTTAAAGGAGGCACCAAACCAAATAAAGAAAAACCATTTGAGGAGACAGATTTTTCAATATCTAACCCCATTGCATCCAGCCAATCCAAAAAATCTATATGCGACCAAAATCTAATATGCTCTGACGGATGATACACCCACTGAGTAAAAAATCTTCCTCCAAAAAATAACCCTATTCTATACCTATAAAAAGCACTGTTTGGCACGGTAATAATAAAATTTTTTGTGTGTTTCTTCAATTCTCCAATAATTTCTTCTGGATTTTTTGTATGTTCCAAAACTTCACTCAAAATAATAGCATCAAATTTCCCATCCAATTTTAAACTATCTATTTTTTCCAAATCAATATAAAGACTTTCAATGTCGTATTTTTTAAAACCCTTCAAAACTTCTTCCGAGATATCGGCAATTTTTACCAAAACACCTTTTTTCTTTAACTCAACCGGCAAAAGAGAATTGCCACATCCGATATCCAAAACTTTTTTTGAGGGTTCAATAAAATCAAGAATTATCAATTCCCTTTCCTTTAATTTTTTATTTATTTCAAAACCTCTTTCAGACCAATATCGGTTATAATCGATTTTCTTTATCTCTGAAAAATTTGGTTTTCTTGTGCCTTCAAATTTAAACATCTTATTTTTTTAAATCATTTAACAAATCTCTCACTAATATCTTGGGAGTTAATCTTTTATTGAAGATATCAAATGCATTGTTTGATATTTTTTCTCTCAAAAAATCGTCTTTCTTTATTTTGATTATCTTTTGAGCCAAGTCTCTTCCATCGGCTCTGTTACACAAAATAATGCTTTCATTATCCTCAAATAATTCTTTAATAGCAAGAGTACTAGCTGTTATTACAGGTTTCCTTATAGCAATTGCTTCATAAACTTTGTTTGGAATGACATTGTCAGCCTTTTCGGTATTTCCAAAAATCCCTAAACAAACATCTGCCCCATTCATATATTCTGACAATTTTTCATAAGAAACATTTTCAATAAAATTGATATTATCAAACTTTTTACCCAAATACTTTTTTTTGATATTTGTTCCTATTATATTAAATTGAATATCCTTTTCTTTTTCCAAAATTTTTGTCGATTCTATTATGTATTCAACCCCCTGCAATGGAATAAAACTCCCGTGAAAATGAACTACAAAATTTTTGTCCTTTCTTTTGCTGTCTTTCGGATAAAAAATAGAGTTGTCACTTCCAACAAAGACACGAATAAATTTATCTTTATCTATTTTAAAATTTTTAGAAAAATAATCTATATGTCTGTTTGTATCCAAGAGAATTTTTTCAGCAAACATACAACTATACCAATCTAAAAACCAATCTCTAAAACCTCTTGGACTAAAAGGTTTGTACAACTTTCTATCCCAGACATTTGAGTCGTAAAGAGAAACAAAAGCATCAAAAATAATATCTTTACCAAACAAAAGATATGCAAGCCACACGACAGAATGACCCGGGAAAGCAACTATTATATAATCAAATTTTATATCTTTAATTTTTTTATATTCCTCCAACAAAGCAATGTATTTTTTTATTTTTCCAGATTTCGGATCTACTTTGCATTCAAAAACATCAAAACCGTTTTGTTTGAAACCAGAAATCAATACTCTATTTCTAGAATATTCAGGATTATAAATACCAAAAAAACATATCTTTTTCATCCCGTTAGAGATAGGAAGCCATTTTTAACAAAAACGATTTTCTTATCTTTCAAATTATTATTAATAAATTTTTTGTGTTGTATATCTAGGCGGTTTCCGTCTTTTTTTCTTATTTATCTTAATATTAACAACTTTTAAAACAATGCACACTTACGTAGCAGGAATATCTTGAAATCTCTAACGGGATTCATTTAATTTAAAATTTGCTTGATTTTCTTTATCAAATTAACGACAGAATAATTTTCTCTTACAAAATCACTTAATTCCTTTTTATTATTATACCCCTCTTTCAAAATTGAAAAGATCTTATCTGCCAACTCGTTCTTATCATCATTTTTTAAGATAAGTTTGTCATCTCTCAAAATATTCACAAATGTTTTATTGAGAGCAATTGCCGGCGTCCCGCAAAGCAATGATTCCAATACTACCTTGTCTAACCCTCCGGTTGGTGCGAGATTTACACTAAATCCTGACTCATAATAATATAGATGTATAAAATTGTTTGGAACACTTCCAATAAAAATTATGTTGTTTCCCAAACCCTTATTGTCAACAAAATCTTTAACACTCTTATAATAGCCATTATCAAAATCGGAAAAACCTCCTACCAATGCAACTTTTAAATCGCGTACACCTTTTTCGTTAACCAAGACATCAACTGCTTCAACCAAAAGTTTTTGATTTTTTATTGGAGATATTCTACCAACACAAACAGCTGTATATTTTCTTTGTTCTACATTTTTATATTGATATTTATCTACATCTATACCATGACCTACTATTTTCAACTTTTTGCTTCTTAGCAGAAAGCTTTCTTTTGATGCAGAAAAAATTACATTCGTGATTTTTTCAGCGATTCTTAATTTAAGATCAATATTTTTATGGGTGTACCACAAAGCAAGTCTGTTTCCTCTCAACCTCCAAAACAAACCGCCTAAAACAACATAAATAGGATTCATATGGACAAA
>Ga0209541_10006879_pt1 | contig 19260 bp, 24 predicted proteins | sample RifCSPlowO2_01_FD_184027 | JGI IMG/M metagenome (GOLD analysis project Ga0209541, IMG submission 184027) | Groundwater microbial communities from Rifle, Colorado - Rifle CSP2_plank lowO2_0.1 (SPAdes) (version 2) | ecosystem: Environmental > Aquatic > Deep subsurface > Groundwater | place... | reverse complement strand
ATTGGAGGAAGCAAAGCTTTATTGGTTTTTGAAGCAGCCTGCGAAAGCTGTTGAATATGTCCAGCTGGCAAAAAAGAACAGCACAACAAAAGAAGAACTTGCCGAGGTTAATAAATTCATTGAAGAGGCGCTTAAAAGCGCAACTCCTGAGCAAAGAGAGAAGTTTAATTCTTTGATAAGCAAGTAAATTCTTTCTATTGTAAAAAGAAATATTTATATATAGGCTATAGCAACTATATAATATGAATACGACAACTATACAAATCAAAGAAGAAACACTTGGAAGGCTAAAATATTTTAAAGAGTACACTAAAGAGAGCTATGATGAAATATTAAACAAGGTTTTAGATACCCTGGAAGAAGGAGAATTAACAGATAAAGCCATTGAAAAGATAAAGATAGGCCTTAAAGACATTAAAGAAGGAAGAGTTATCGGCTTGGAAAGCTACGCAAAAAAAAGAGGAATATCCTTTAAATGAATTTTTCCATAGATATTTCAGCCACAGCAGAGAAGGATTTAGATTCTCTTGATAAAAATACGGCTGAATTTATTTTAAAGAGGCTTTATAAAATATCTGAAAATCCATTGCATTTTCTGGAACGCCTGTCAGGCTATACATTGTATAAATTGCGCTGCGGCGATTACAGGCTGGTGATAAGGGTTGACACAGGAAATGGCATTCTGCAGGTTATCATGGCTGACCACAGGAAAAATATTTATAAAAGGCTGCAAAGGTTGATTTAAAATTTTAATTTTCATAAACTATTTAAATTGTTTTAACAGGTTAATTCTATGTTTAAATTTTTAAAAGAAAAATTAAAGGCTGCTGTAAATAAGATTTCAGGCAAGGTAGAGAAAGAGATAGAGCAACCTGTAAAAGTTGAAGAAAAGGCAGAGTATATAAAAGAGGTTAAGAAGCCTGAAGAAAAGAAGATTAAGGAAGTCAAGGTTGAGAAAGAAGCTAAAGAGGAAGCTAAAAAAGAAGAAATCAAGAAAGAGAAAAAAGGATTTTTTGAAAAGATAAAAGAAGCTATTACAACCAAGACTATTTCTGCTGAAAAATTTAACGAATTATTTTGGGAATTAGAACTTGCTTTATTGGAAAATAATGTTGCTGTTGAGGTTATTGAAAAAATAAAAAAAGATTTGAAAGAAGAGATCGTTGACAAGCCCTTGAAAAGAGGGAAGGTTGAGGAGACTATTGAAGAAGCCTTGAAGAAAAGCATTGAAGGATTATTTGTTGATGATTTTGATTTGGAAAAAGAGATTAAAAAGAAAAAACCTTACGTCATTGTATTTTTCGGGATTAATGGCTCTGGAAAGACGACTTCGATTGCCAGATTAGCTTATTTATTAAAAGAAAAAGGCTTGAAATGCGTTATGGCTGCCGCAGATACTTTTAGGGCTGCTGCAATTCAGCAATTAGAAGAGCACGGAAAGAAATTAGATATTAAAGTAATTAAGCATGATTACGGTTCAGATCCTGCTGCTGTTGCTTTTGATGCTATTAAACACGCTGAAGCAAAAGGATTGGATATTGTTTTAGTTGATACTGCAGGAAGAATGCATAGCAATATGGATCTCATCCGTGAAATGGAAAAAATTGTAAGAGTTTCCAAGCCGGATTTGAAAATATTTGTCGGCGAGGCTATAACAGGAAATGACTGTATTGAACAAGCTTCTATATTTAATTCCGCTATTGGCATTGACGGAATTATTTTAACTAAGCAAGATATTGATGAGAAAGGAGGAGCTTCTGTTTCTGTAAGTTATATAACTAAGAAACCTATAATTTATATGGGTGTCGGGCAGGACTACAAAGATCTAATAAAATTCGACAAGGAAAAGATTATTAAAGGGCTGGGGCTGTAGATTTATATGGCAACCCCTATTTACAGAAGCCAAAGTTTACTGAAGAAGATAGATGATGTCTGCAAAAATGATGAATTTGTAAACATTTTTAGCTTATTTGAACCCGGGATTTACGGGGGAAATACTGCAGAAACTAAAAAACTATTTCTTAAGGATATTGAAACTTTGTACAGCCTATGCTTTATAGAGCCAAGAATAGACTCAAAATACCTAGAGATCCACAATAAGATGCGCATTACTAAAATAGGCAAAGACTTTGCAGAATATCTTCAATAATTTCATTCAACTGTAACTGATTTTGCTAAGCTTTTAGGTTGGTCAGGATTATAATCCCATTCTTTTTCTGTTTTGATATTCTCCCCTTTTAGCATAACCATGCAATATCTTTTTCCACTTTTCCAAGACCATATTCAACATTTTCAGCTGAAAATTTTGTAAAGAAATTTTTTTTGCTAGGCAAGAAGACCTAATCGGTATAAAACCTAAAAGGCATTCCCTTGTTTTCTCCGCTTATCTCCCAATGAAAAGGGGTTCTTTCTCCTGAGATTTTGTCTGCTAGCATCGTGACTTTAATTTTATATAATCCTTTCTTGACAATTGGAGAGATCTTGCGTTTTGTATTTGAGAGTCTATTAATATATTTTGTTGCCTGCTCCATTCACCATCTGAGTGGGTTTTGACATATTCAGCCCAGTATTCGACAAAATTCATCCTGTCTTCCTTATTATCTTTTTTTGGGATTAACTTTTTCATCTTTTCTCTAAAATACCCTTATATTTATATACTTTTTCTATGTCTATTTTATCTTTAAATATATGCTCTATATGTTTTGCATCTTCCAAGTCTTTATCAGATTTTAAATAATATTTTTTGAATGCTATTTGTATTTCTAATGAGGAGATTTTAATGCTGCCTTCAGGCATTTTAACAGCAATACAATCTTTAAATGTTTCTTCATCTATTTTAGTTTTTGGGAACTTTACCTCGAAATTAGGTATTGTTTCATCTTTTTTTGCAAATCTTACAGCAAGGTTATCTATTAAATAATCATAAATTTCTTCCGGACTGTCTGAATTTAAACACCAATAGCTGTTTTTAATTAAGTCTTCATATAATTTTAAAAATTTATTTTTGTCTATCTTTTTGATAAACAAGTCTATATCTTCTGTTGCCCTTGCTCTCCCTAAAATAATTGAGACATAACCTGAAATTATGACATAATCCGCATGATTCTTTAAGATGTTAATAAAATCCAATACAAGTTTATCTAATTCGCTTATTTTTTTATTTAAAATTATTTCTTTTTTTTCTTTGTTATATTCCATTATTATATAACTGATTTAGCAGATTTAAATGTTTCTAAAGCTTTATAAAGCATTATTTGATAGTTAAATTATGGTATTGGACAAGCTAAGCAATTCGCTGAAAGAGTCATTGAAAAAGATAGCGAGAGCTGTTTTTATAGATGAGAAATTAATAGATGAACTGGTCAAGGATATACAAAGGGCGCTTCTTTCCGGGGATGTGAATGTGCAATTAGTTTTTGAATTGTCCAAGAATATCAAGAAAAGAGCTTTGGATGAAAAGCCGCCAAAAGGAATTTCACAAAAAGAGTTTATTATCAAGGTTGTTTATGAGGAACTAGTTAGATTTTTAGGGGAAGAGAAGCAGGAAATAAAGATTGACAAGAAGCCGACTAAAATAATGATGGTCGGAACATATGGCCAAGGTAAAACGACTTCTATAGGAAAGTTATCAAAATATTACACAAAAAGAGGATATAAGGTTGCAGCTATTGCTCTTGATGTCCACAGGCCTGCCGCTGTTGACCAATTAGAACAAATTTCAAAGCAGGTAAATGTTCCCTGTTTTTTTATTAAAGGTGAAAAAGATCCTCTAAAGATTTACAAGAAATTTGAAAAAGAGTATGGGAAATACGATTTGATCATCATTGACAGCGCTGGAAGACATTCTTTAGACAAGGCTTTGATAAATGAGATTGAAGACTTGAATGATTATATAAAACCCGATGAAAATATTTTGGTTATTTCCGCTGATATAGGGCAGGCTGCTCAGACTCAGGCAAAAGCTTTCCATGATGCATGCGGCGTTACCGGGATTTTCATCACTAAAATGGACGGGACTGCAAAAGCCGGAGGAGCTTTATCCGGTTGCGCTATTACAGGGGCGAATGTTAAATTTATCGGTGTTGGTGAGAAAATGGATGATATTGAGGTGTTTAATCCTAAAGGTTTTGTTTCAAGATTACTTGGCATGGGGGATATAGAAGCATTGCTTGAGAAAGCCAGCGAGGCTATAACTGAGGAACAGGCTAAGGATTTAGGAAAGAAATTTTTGAAAGGCGAGTTTAATTTTATTGATTTATACGAGCAGATGGAAGTTATGTCTAAAATGGGCCCTTTAAGCAAGGTAATGGAGATGATACCTGGAATTGCTTCTATAAAAGATAAGATTCCCGGTGATATGCTTAATGTTCAGGAAGGAAAATTAAAAAAATGGAAGCATATCATGCAGTCCATGACGAAAAATGAATTGGAAGACCCTGATTTATTGACTTCTTCAAGGATTGAAAGGATTGCAAAAGGCTCCGGGTTTAAGGCTTCTGATATAAGAGAATTATTAAAACAATACAGGCAGAGCAAGAAGATGGCAAAGATGATGAAAGGAATGGAAAATGAAACTGATGTTAATAAGCTAATGAAGAAATTTAAAGGGAAATTGCCAAAGGGAATGGGGATTTAATAAAAATAGTCTTTTAATTGTATTTGTTTTCTATTAACAATAAAGGTAATATTAATAATATATATTAATTAATAACATATTGATTTTAATTAACAAAATAGTATGAATTATCAGTTTTTGTTAAATAAAAACATTTAAATAGTGGCTGCATTGTTAATTAATATGGAAGAATTGGAAAAGACCTTTTTGGAAGAATATCAAGGCGCAGCAGAACAGTTGGAGAAGGAAAGATACAAAAATGCAGCAATTTTATTCTCTAAATCCTTGTTTGCTTTATGCGATATAATTAAAGAAACTGCCAAAAAACCATACTGAGCGTTTTAGAATCTTAGAGGAATATTTTCCTGAAGTTTACCTTATTGCAGACAACATATTCAGCCATTACACGGACGCTTATTCTAAGCCAGTTTTAAAAGAAACTTGCATATCAATAAAAAATGGAATTAAAAAGATTGCGGGAAATAATGAATTACCAGAAACAATTAAAAAAATTGTTAAATGAAAACATAATTGATATTATTGTTTTTGGGTCTTTTGTTAAAGGGGGGGCTGCCAAGGATATAGATATAGGTTTAGTTCTTAAGAATAAAACTAATAACGTTTTGGATATTAGAAAGAAAATAGAACTTATGTTTAAAAAAAAGACAGATATTCAAATTATAACAATAGATTCTTTATATTCTTCTATTTGGTTAACTTTAATAAAAGAAGGATTTAGCGTTAAAAATAATAAATTTTTATCAGAATTATATAAAGTAAAGCCTTCGGTTCTTTATAAATTTTCCCTGATGAAATTAAATAATGTTCAAAAAGTGCAATTTGAAAGAGGGCTTAAAAAAGTATTAAAAAATGACGGGGCTATATTGACTAGGTCTGTGGTACTTATTCCATTGACTATGAAAAATGAAATGGTTGATTTTTTAAAGAATTGGAATATATATTATGAGAGCCGTGAATATGAGTTATTGCCTGTGCAAAGAAAAGATGAATTTATATGAACTTAGCTAATGAAGAAGTTTAAAGGGAAACTGCTGAAGGGAATGGGGATTTAGATTTTAACTTATTAATCATTTATGTTACTATATAGTAATTACAAATAGAAAGGCTTAAATATGGGTTCTATCACATAAAAATATTAAAAATGAGCTTAAAAAACAAATTATTTAGTTTAGGATTGGCAACTATATTTGGCTTAAAGGCTTTAATGCCTATTGAAGCAAAAGCTGACGATTTAAATAGAAATAATTTTAATCTAGAAAATATAACTAAAATAAAAGATTCCAAAAGAACGGTAAATCTATTGGAATTAGGATTATATGGTTTAGGTTCTTATGGTTTAACTACTTTTATTCATGAAGGCGGACATTATATAACTGGACTTGGTTTAGGCGCTGAAGATTTAGAAATGGATTTAATTCCAAAGAAGGAGGAGAACGGGATTCTCTTTGCTTCTGTAAAGAGAAATGGATTAGATAAGAATGAAGAAATAATATTTAATTTAGCTGGTGTTGGAACAACTAGAATAGGCTATGAACTATTAAATCACTATATAAATGATGGTAAGATGCCTGATAATTTTGAAAGATTTGGTTCTGTATTAGCTTTATTTTTAAGGTTGGATTTACCAAGAGATTTAGGTGGTTCTTCAATAAGACATTATTCAAATGGTGACGGCAATTATTTAGATGTTTACAGCATTCTTAACGATAATTTTGATAAGAAAGAAAGAGATTATGTATATGGTGGTCTTTTATTGTTAGAAGGTTTGGATTTATATCTAGACAGGAAAGAAATAAAAAATCATATTTATCGATCTTTGGGCAAGCCTGTTTCTGAACTTGAAGATAAAAAGGTTGATTTGAATTTCGATTTTGGGAAAGATAATATTTTTGTTGGTTTAGAATATAATTTTTGAAAAGAAAGGTTTATATATATAAAAATAAGCATATTTAATTATGAAAAGAGGTATTTTATTATTGATATTATCTTTATTATTAATGAGTTCTATTGTTTCTGCTGGTTTCTTTACTGGAGTTTGGGGCGATTATTTGACTGGTAAAACTGTGGAAGAAACTATAGAAGCTTGTACTGATAGTGATGGTGGGATTAATATAAATATTAAAGGAGAAACTTTAGGTTGGGATAATTGTTTAGGGGATATTCCTTGTGGAAGTTATAACACAAAAATTGATTCTTGTTATAGTGATAATATCCGTGTAGTAGAATGGTATTGTAAAAATAAAACTCATGTGGTTAATACTTTTAGTTGTCCTAATGGATGTAAAGATGGAGCTTGTGTAACAGCTACTACAACTACAAGTTGTACTGATAGTGATGGCGGAAAAAATTATAATATTAAAGGAAGCACAACAGGTTATACAAATACGCCTCCTGAAATTAAAACTTTCATAGATGCATGTCAGAAGAGTACAGATTCATTGGGAACAAATTACCCAGAGGGAGATCTTCTTGTTGAATGGAGTTGCAATAATGATAATTATGTAGAAGGAGTTGTAGGTTATAAATGTCCTAATGGATGTAAAGATGGAGCTTGTGTAACAGTTACTACAACTACAAGTTGTACAGAAACTGATAAAGGGTTGGACCCTTTTACGAAAGGAATATGTAATGGAAAATATGCTGACTATTGTAATCCTTATGATTCGGGATATGTAGAAGAATATTATTGTTTATCTTCAAGTCCTGGTTGCATTCTTGCTACAGGAACACCATGCCCATCAGGAACAAGTTGTAAAGATGGAGCTTGTATAAGTTCTTCTGATGTTATATTAACAACAGGAGTGGTTAAAGAACAAGTTAAATGCGTATTTAATAATCCAACTATAAATTCAAAATATGAGTGTTATTCTAGTGTGGGTGTTGGTTGTATTGCTGGACCTATAAATTACGAAAGCCCAAATATAGCTTGCGTAGCTGATGTTTCTGGAGAAAAAGGTGCGAGTCTAATATGGAAAAGCACTTGTGGGGGGTATGCTTATACTACTATGGATGGAGTTAGTGAGTATGCTGAATTTAGTTGTGCTTCTTTTGAAATTATAACTCCTACTGAAGAAACCACTGGATTATTAACATATAGATTTTATGATACAAGTTTAAGCCCTAAACCTCTGCCAGAAGACATAACTGTTGCTGATGTTTGGTTAGATAAACAGCCTGAAAATCTTATGCCTGGTGATTCAGTAACTTTATGGGTAAAAGCTGTAGGATCAAATGGGATGCCTTTGTCGCCTGAGAATAAGGGAAGCGTTGTGTTTACATTTGTTTCAGATGCAATAATAGAACAATCTGGTGGATGGAAATTACTTATGCCTTACACTGAAATGTTGTATGATAATGAGAAAGGATATTATTTTTATAAATTTACAATACCGAGAGATCTTTCCAAAGAAGCTTGGAATTCTTTAAGAATTTTGATTGATGTATCTAATGGAAAAGTAATCAATTCATTAGGAACTATAAATTCTGTTAGATTTATAGGAGCTTTTAGGCAAATCCAACAACAAATTATACCAGAACCTACACCTATTAGCGAATGTCAAAGTCCAAATTCTCTTACATATGAACAAATTATTTGTTTGGATAATATATTTAATTTAAATGAAAAAGCCCAAGTTTGTGATGCTGAAGGATTTGTTAGAATTCCTCAATTTAATAGCTGTACTGAATCTCAAGTAGCATATTTAGTTTATTCTTGCATATATACTGGTTTGGATGAGTTAAAAGATGATTTATCTAAATGTAATTTACCAGAACCGATTTTTATGGAACCACCAAGAGTTGAAGAGATTACACAACCTCCAGGCTATATTGGTCCACCAATATCTACATGTAATGGTTGTTTAATGGATAATAAATGTTTGCCTTATGGAACTAGATTAAAAGGAACTTATTGTAATATTAATAATGAGTTATCACCACAACAAGAATTAGATGGAGCTTGTGACAATAGTTATGAATGTAAGAGTAATGAATGTTCTAATAATCAGTGTATTAGTACTGCTGGCTTATTACAAAAATTATTGGATTTCTTAAGCAGACTATTTGGTAAAGAATAATTAAATTTATAAATCTTTAATATACTTAAATTATTATGAAACTCATAGCCCAAGGAGCAGAAGCTAAATTATACAGAACTGATTCTCATTTAATAAAGGAAAGAATAAAGAAAAATTATAGGATTGAAGAGATCGACAAGAATATAAGAAAATATCGAACTAGAAGAGAAAATTCTATTTTAGAAAAAGCTTACAATATCATACCTGTGCCCAAGGTTTTAAAGTGCGATGAGAAAAAACACATTATTGAGATGGAATTTATTGAAGGAGAAAGATTAAGCGAAAGCTTGGATAATTATAATCCTAAAGAAAGAAAAGAGATCTGCAGGTTAATAGGAAAACAAACTGCTTTATTGCATAATGAAAATATTGTTCATGGCGATTTGACTACCAGCAATATGCTATTGAAAGGAAAGAAACTATACTTTATTGATTTTGGGTTAAGCTTTATCACTGATAAGAATGAAGACAAGGCTGTTGACTTGCATTTGTTAAGGCAGGCTTTGGAATCAAAGCACTACAAGCATTATGAAGATTCCTATAAAGAGGTCTTGGAAGGATATAAAATCTGCAATAAATATAAAGAAGTGCTGAATAGGCTTGAAAAGGTTGAAAAAAGAGGCAGATATAAAGGCAAGAAGAAAAACACAAGCTTTTAAAAGATTCTAATTTCTTTAAAGTACAAAGCCCGGTCGTCTAGTGGCCTAGGATAGAGGCCTTTGGAAGGGAATGCCCTGAAGTTAGCCTTTGACGAAGGTTCAAATCCTTCCCGGGCTATTAATATTACCAAAGAAATGAGAATTTTGCGTTTTCATAATCTTTATAAATGTTTACTTATCTTAAAAACAAAATGGCAAGAATGTATTCGAGAAGCAAAGGAAAACACGGAAGCAAAAGACCGTTAAATCCAAGCTTTAGCTGGGTGAAATACACGCAGAAAGAAATCGAGCAATTAATCATAAAGCTGGCTAAATCTGAAAAGACTCCCGCTCAAATTGGATTGATTTTAAGAGATTCTTACGGCATTCCAGACATAAGAAAATTAGCAGGGAAAAAGGTAAAAAAGATTCTAGAAGAGAATAAAATAAAAGCCAAGATACCAGAGGAATTAACCGCATTAATAAAAAGCGAGATTAATCTGGAAAAACATTTGGGAAAAAACAAGCATGACCAGGTTGCCAAGAGAGGATTAATTTTAACAGAATCAAAAATCAGAAGATTAGCTAAATATTACAAAAGAAACAACATGTTGCCTAAAGATTGGGTGTATAATAGGGAGCAAGCTAAATTATTAATCGCTTAAGCATTTTTTAAAATGGGGGGCAGGGAAGATTTTAAGAAAACTGCAAAGATACTGGCTGAGAGATTTAAAGAGTCAGATAAAAATGTTGTCAAGATAGTTTCTAATTTAGATACCGATGGAATAACTGCCGCAGCAATTCTTGTAGCTGCTTTTAAAAGAGAAGGAATTAAATTTTCTTTGAGCCTGGTAAAGCAACTGTCAAAAAATGTCCTGAATGTTTTAGCTAAAGAACCTTATGAAATTATTGTATTTACTGACTTGGGAAGCTCTGTAATAACAAATATCAAGAAATTTCTTCCAGGCAGAAAAATATTTGTTTTAGACCACCATATTGTTGAATGCGAGGATAAGGAAATTTACCAGCTAAACCAGCATTTATTTGGATTGGATGAATATAATGAAATCTCAGCTTCAGGTGTTTGTTATTTTTTTGCAAAAGCACTGAATAAAGAAAATATTGAACTTGCGCATATAGCTTTCATCGGGGCTGTAGGAGATGTGCAGGAATATAAAGGCGTTAACGGCTTGAATAAAGAAATTTTAGATGATGCTGTTGGTTTGGGAAAGATAGAAATTAAAACAGGATTGAGAATGTTCGGCTATCAGACAAAGCCTGTGCATAAGGTTTTAGAATACTGCACGGACCCGTATATACCGGGAGTTTCAGGAGATGAATCAGGGGCTGTAATGTTTTTAGAAGATTGCGGTATCCAGGCTAAGAACGGGGAAAAATGGAGAAGATTAGCTGACTTAAATGATGATGAAGTAAAAAAATTAATCACAGGAATAATATTAAGAAGGATAGGGTCTGAAGACAAACCTGAAGATGTTTTAGGCCCAATTTATACGCTGAAGGATGAAGAGGAAGGGCCAACTAAAGATGTGAAAGAGTATGCAACTCTATTAAATTCCTGCGCAAGACTTGGGAAACCAGCCATAGGAATAGGAACTGTTTTAGGGAATAAAAATGCAAGGGAGAAAGCGATTGTTTTAATTGAAGAATACAAGAAAATGATAATTAACGGATTGAGCTGGTTCCATGACAACAGAAAAAGCGAGAATATTTTTGAAGGAAATGGTTTTACTATAATTAATGCAGGTGAAAATATTAAAGATACTATAATAGGGGTTGTCGGGGGGATTATTTCAAGAGCCGGAATCTATAATGAAGGGACAATTATTATCTCAATAGCAAAAAATTTGGAAGGTGACTTGAAATCAAGCATTAGGGTTTCCGGTTTAAAAGTAAATGAAGAGCTTAATCTGAAAGATTTATTAACAGATGTCACTAAAGGCTTAGATGCTGAGGTTGGAGGGCATAAATTAGCAGCAGGATCTTTAGTCAGCATCAACAAAGAAAGAGAATTTATTGACAATATAAAGGTAGTATTGGGCAATAGAAAGGTTTAAATGTAAGTATTTTACGCTTTAAATAAAATGGCTGAACAAGTCAAGCAAGTCAAAAAGGAAAGGAAAGAAAAGAAGAAATGGGTTACCATAGTCAGCCCTAAATTATTCGGAAATAGGGAATTAGGGGAAAGCTACTGCTATGATTCCAAATCATTAGTCGGAAGAAACATAAATGTCAGCCTGATGTCCGTGACTGACGACCCAAAGAAGCAAAGCATTGAGGTAAGCTTTAAGATTAATGATGCCAAGAATGATGTTCTTCACACCGAGCTTATTGGCTATGAGATACTGCCTGTTCATGTCAGAAGAATGAGTAAGAAAGCAAAAATGAAGGTGGAAGATTCTTTTTCAGGCGTATGCAAAGACGGCGTGAAGGTCAGAATCAAGCCTTTGATTATGACAAAGGATGAAGTGCATAATTCTGTTGCAACTTCAATAAGAAAAGCGGTTAATACTTTTGTTGCAGATTATTTAAAACAAAACAGCTTTGAAGATTCTTTTAAAGGCATTGTAAACAATGACCTGCAGAAGAATTTAAAAGATGTAATAAAAAAAGTTTACCCTATTAATTCCTGCATGATTAGGGTGTTTAAGAGAGAAACTATTAGATAAATTATAAATTTATTTTCTAATATTTTTTTTTGCAATGTATTTTAATAAATAACCGCAACCAAAACCCTTTGTACTTGGGAGAATCTCACTTTTTCAGGGTCCGGGTATGGATTATTATCTCCTTTCAATATGAAATAAACTCCCTGTTCATCAGTTCCTTTTTCTATTACCCTATGTATAACAATGTCATTTGTGAACGCCCTGTAAGAAACTATATCCCCTATTTTAATGTCATTTTCGTTTCTGGGGATTACTTCTATTGCATTTGAGTTTTCATCCAAAAACGGAAGCATAGAATCCGTGTCTGTGAATTTAGCCCATTTTGCATTTTCTATATTAATAATTACCTTATCCTTCTGGACTTGTATCTGATTTTCCTTTATCCAGTCTGAAGGCGAACTTGTATTTTTTTCTTCTATGCTATAAGATTGAGGCATTTGCGTTTCTTGATTATTTGAAATAGAATATCCTAAAAAAAACGCTACAATAACTAAACCTAGTGTTAATAATGCCCATTTCATAACATATTTATTATGTATTATAGTATATAAATCTTTCTATTTGTTATTATTATATAGTAGTGATATAAATACGAAAGTTATAATTTATAAAGAAACATTTTTAAATCTACAAATTTAAGAATGATATGCTTAATAATAAAATAGCGGTGATAATAGCAGGTATTCTTTTAGGATTAATCGGCATATGGGTCAAATTAATTAATAAACAAGTTCCAATTATGACTCTTAATTGGGCAAGACTTACTATTGCATTCTTATTTTTCTTATTATTCTTAGCTCCATTTTATAGAAAAAAAATAAAAAAATTTAAAGATATAAAAGGGGCGATACTTGTCGGATTTTTAATGGCTGTGGCTTTCTCTTTATTTTCAACAGCAAACTTTTATGCTCCAGCAACAAATGTGGCGCTTATCACATCTTTATATGCAGTTATAACGCCTATTTTTGCATGGCTTATCCTCAAAGAAAAACTCAGCACAAAGAAGATTATTGCAATATTTATTGCATTGACTGGATTAATTATAATAAATCCTTTGAAGACACAATATTTAACCGGGAATATAATCTCATTAATACATCCTTTTATCTTTTCATTGTTTTTGGTTTATTTGCGTAAAAAGGAAAAGGGGCAGGACATTGCTTCTATGTTCTGGTTCTTTTTATTTGCAACTATTTTTTTAATACCATTCCCTTTTATATATGGTTTAGGGAATATTAATCAAAGTATAATTTACATCTTACTTCTTGGAGTATTATCAACAGCTGTTCCTTATATCTTATTAGCTTACGGGCTTGAAAAGGTTCCTGCGCCGCAGGTTTCTATAATTATTTTAGTTACTCTTCCTTTGTCAGCAATAACATTCAGCTATTTGGTTTTTAGAGATATAGCATCCAGCACTATCTATTTTGGGGGAGCATTATTGCTTATTGCAGGGGCAATCGCACTCTGGAATGAGAAGCATAAGAGATATATAGCTCATTTTTAAATTTAGAAACTTTTATAAAGAATTCTTAGGTTTTATCTGTACGCCTTCGTAGCTCAACGGTAGAGCATCTGCCTTGTATTTTAAAAGGAAAGCAGAAGGTTGGGGGTTCAAATCCCTCCGAAGGCTTATAAACTTTTAAAAAAGTTTAATAAAAAATTTAAAACTAAAATGAGAGAATTTTTATTATTTTCAAGGCAAGGATACACTTCAGGCAGTTTCAGGAATCTTAAAGAAGCAAGGTTGGATTTAGTTGCGCATTCTTTAACTTCTTCATTTTTTTTATCTCATGCTTTAAGAAAAGATGTCGTGTTTCATATAGTTCTAAGCGGACCGCCAAATCCCCCTGTATACATAAAGGTTGTAGGCGCTGAATTATATAATGTAAGAAGCGATGAAGAAACATGGGGAAGGATTTTGAGAATTGTTCTAAATAAAGAGAAACATGAAGGGTTTTATTTAGAAAAGAAGAGTTTCCAAGGTGTTATAAAAGATTTAACTAATGAAGGTAAAAGGTTTCTAGTATTGGAAGAGAAAGGAGAGGACATTCTAAAATATAAATTAAAAGGCAATGAAGTTTTTGTTTTAGGTGATTTTATTGGGCTGCCAAAGAAAGAAGAAGGGTTTGTTTTGAGAAATGGGGAAAAAATATCCTTGGGAAAGAAAGCTTATCTGGCTGCTGACTGCATCACCATATTAAATTTTGTAATGGATAAGTTTTATAAATATTAGTATGTATTAAAAAAGATTTATATATTATATTGCATCATATATAAAATGGGTTCATTAAAGAATGTAAATATACCGGGATTAAATGAAAACTTATCCGAATTTATAGGAGCTTATTTAGGTGATGGAACTATCACAAAATATTTTATTAAATTTACAGGAGATGCACGTTATGATAAACCTTATTTTGAATATTTGGAAAATTTAGTTGTTGACTTATTTGGGATTAAAGCTTCTATGTATAGTGATAAACGATTTGGCAAAAATCAACTTTATTTAACTATATGTTCAAGAACACTATGTGAATTTTTAAATAAAAAATATGGCCTTATATATGGAGACAAATTAGTTAATAATACATTAATTCCTAATAAAATTCTTAAAAACAAAAAATTGTCAATAGCATGTTTGAGAGGATTAATTGATACTGATGGTTCTGTTTCAAGAAGAGGAAGACATGGAAGTCAGTTTTGCGTACAATTTAGTTCGCACAATAACAATTTACTTAATCAAGTTCACAAATTTGGAAAAAAAATTGGCGTATTTACTTATTTGACTGGTATTGAAACGGGAACTAATAATTGGAAGAATATTCTTAAATATTTTAGAATAGTTGGCAGTTCAAATCCTAGACATGTAACCAGGTTTTATTTAAAATATAAATTTAATAATGTAATATATGTTAAAGAATTTCCAAAGTACTACAAAAAATATAAAAAGCATATAGTATTACCATTTAAATTAGGGCTCATGGTCTAGTGGTTAAGACATCACGTTGACGTCGTGAAAATCCCCAGTTCGAATCTGGGTGGGCCCATTTATAAATAGAAAGATTTAAAAATAACGGGTTTAGGGGGTTTATATGGAAATTGAGATTCTTAAGGATGAAGATGATTATTTGGAAGTCGAAATCAAAGGGGAAGGGCATACTTTATGCAATTTGTTAAGAAAACAGCTTTCTGAAGACAAAAATACCAAGTTCAGCTCTTATAATAAAAAACACCCTTTGGTAAGCCAACCTATACTTAATGTCAAGGCAAGCAACCCTAAAAAAGCTATTTTAAATGCAGTGGACAGTTCTAAAAAATTAATAAAAGAGTTTAGAAGCGAGTTAAAGAATATATAGCAAGGTTTATTAAGAATTTAAGTATTTATTTATTTGAGGCTTATGGAACATAAAGAGGTAACTACTTGGGTTTTAGCAAGTATATTTATATTATTTTTATTATTTAGCTTGTACAGGCCTGACTTGAATTTGAAGGATATTAGCGGTAAAATTGCTGCTGAGAATTCTTTACCTAGCACTAATTTAGTTTTAAGGTTTGATTTTGAGGAAAATTCCGGGAGTACTGTTAATGATTTAGCTTTGAACCATGATGGCACAATAAATGGTGCAAGCTGGGCTGATGGAAAATATGGAAAAGCTTTGAGTTTTGATGGCGTTAGCAACAGTGTTAGTGTTAATGATGCGCCTGATATAAGAGGGGGAAATGACTGGACTGTTACGGCTTGGTTTAAATCTGAGTTAAATGGAAAGATAATATTAAGTAAAGGCGGTGATTATCAAATTGAAATTTCAAGCAATGGGGTTGCTAAATGTTCTTATGTTAAAAATGGTATTAATAGTGTTTCGAGCACAAATTATATTAATTTAAATTCGTGGAATTTCGTTGCTTGTTCTAATAAAAGGACTACAAAAACATTAAATGTATATTTGAATGGCATTAAAAATCAAGCGACACAAACCAATGATAGTCAAGGTTCTTCAAATTCTTTGCAAATCGGTAGCGGAATTAGTTATTTTAAAGGTTCAATAGACAGCGTTAGAATTTACAATGCTGTTTTGAGTGATGCTGATATTTCAACAATTTATAATTTTGCTTATTGCGGAAACGGCATTAAGGAAGAGACTGAAAGCTGCGATGGCACTGATAAAGGAACTAGTACGTGCGGTACACAAGGTTTTTCAGGAGGAACTTTAAACTGCAACAGCGACTGCACTTTTGACACTTCACAATGCACAAATTGCGGGAATGCAATTATAGATGCCGGTGAGCAATGTGATGGCACTAATCTAGGCGGGCAAACATGCGCCAGCCAAGGGTCTACTGGCAGTGGCTTAAGCTGCTCTGCCTCTTGCACTTTTGACACTTCTACTTGCAATATTCTTCCACCAACATTAAGCTTAGCAAATATTTCCAATAAAATTTATGTCAACAGCAATTTAATCGGGGACATATCTTTTACCGCAAGCAATACTATTTCAAATAATTCAAATGTAACTTTAAATTTATCAACTGCGGGTTATTCATTATTTAATGTTATTTCTCTGCAAGAATATATGGATTATTTAAACAAGCAGGGAACGCAGTCTGCCAATGAAATAAATTACCCTGCAGGAACTTACTCTCTGGAAGCTTCCAAATTTAATTTAATACCTAATGTTGTAAATAACACTTACACTTTGAGCATGAGTTTGACTACACCGCAAAACCAGAAATATTCCGCAAGCAAGAGTTTATCTATTGTTTATGTTGAGAATGCTTTAACAGCGCATAATGTCACTTTTTATAATAGTAATGGGGCTACCACATTTTCCAAAGGAAATTTCATAAATTGCTCAATTGCTGTTACAGATGAGAAAGGGTTTGGGAGCTATAATTATAAGATATGGGGACCCACGAAAAGTGTTAATGAACCTGATTATTCAAATAGCTTGAGCTGTACCGGTTCTGGATTAAAATATTGCTCTGCGTCTATTAATGCAACTATCGCAAGAAAAGGCAATTGGACTTGTGGGATTGCCGCGGCAAACGCTTCAAATTCATATTCTCTTGCTTCGCTAAAAAATTTAACCATGGTTAACAGCATGCCTATTTTGAAAAGCAATATTCCCAATAAGACCTGGAGCGGAGGAATATTAAATAATGCTATTGACTTAAAAAATTATTTTGAGGATCCGGATGGAGACAGCTTAAATTTTAACTATACAGGGAATGTTACTCCTATAAAAATAAATATCAGCGCTTCCGGGGTCGTAAACTTAAATACAACAACTTTTATTGGCAGCAGAAATGTTTATTTTTCAGCCAATGATGGTGTTTCAAGCATCAACAGCAATACTATTTTATTGAATGTTACTGGAAGCATTAACATTACTGGAAATGCAACTGCTGGCTGTGTTCCTGACTGGGATACAGGCAACTGGAGCGACTGCATGTCTGATGGAAAGCAATTCAGAATTATTTTGGATTCCAATGGATGCAATAATGAAACCGGGAAACCTTTAGATGAACAAAGCTGCGTTTATCAATCCCCTGCAAGCACTGGACTGCAAACTCAACAGCCTGCATCACAAGCGCAGCAAGGCATACAAATAAGCACTGAAGAAAAGGGCTTAACCAAGGAGCAAAAAATATTGTACAGCGGGATTTTATTGGGATTCTTTGTTTTGTTAGCAGTAGTTGTTATTTTAATTTCAAAGTTTAAAGGAAAAAAATCTGCTGTTCAGGTTAGCCAGAAACCAAAAGCGGAAGTTAGACCTGCAGTAAAGCTGGGAGTGAAAGCTGTTACGCCTATAGCAAAAATTGAACCTGTGAAAGTTCGTGTTAAGGAAGCTATTCAGCCTGCAAATCTTGAAGCTATGAGGGATTATTCTGTGAAGATGATTACGAAAGGAGCTGAATCTTCCAAGGTGAAAGAGGCTTTAGAGAAAGCTGGCTGGCCTAAAGATGGCATTGAAAGCGCTGTAAATTACGCTGTGCTTTATAATTTTGCAAAGAAGAAACTTGCTGAAGGAATGAGCAAAGAAAGAATAAAGTCGATGCTTATTGCAAAAAAATGGAGCATTGATCTGGTTAATGAGATTATAAATAGACTATAGCATAGAAATTCTAATAAGATTCAACCTTCGGTTTTACTTCAAAACATCATAAAGCCAGCCTCTTTCTGCGCGATATGGAACGTTTTCTTACTTCTGCAACACTTTTCTCTAAAATATCTGCTGATTTAGCAGAAAGCATTCCAGCTAACTTCAATAAAGATGTTTTGCCGGTTATTTTTTTTATAGTTTTAGTTGCCATAAGTGCATGTGTACATATGCATATTTAAGCTTTTCATTTTTTAGAGTCATTGGTTTTAGAGAATATATCATTTATGGCTTAATTAGTAAAGTTTTTAAATGCCTTATTTAGGATTCTGTTATGGATAAAAGCTTATTTAAAAAAATATGGCATTTTATTTGGGAAGATAACAGCATTTGGAGCTGGTTAGTAAATGTAGTATTAGCTTTTATTTTAGTGAAATTTATTATTTATCCAGGATTAGGCTTATTATTTGGAACTGGTTATCCTGTTGTTGCTGTTGTTTCAGGAAGCATGGAACATGATGGAAGCTTTGATTCCTGGTGGAACGGACAAAAATCTTTTTATGAAGATATGGGCATTATGAAAGAAGATTTTAAAGATTATAAATTTAGCAATGGTTTTAATAAAGGAGACATAATGGTTTTGTTCAAGGCTAAAAATATCAATAAAGGAGATGTGATTGTTTTTTGGGGAAGCGCCAGCGAGCCTATAATCCATAGGGTTGTGAAAATAGACAATACTTACCAGACTAAAGGAGACCATAATTCCGGCTCGAGAGGGGATGAAATGAATATTACTGAAGATAAAATTTTAGGAAGGGCTGTATTAAGAATACCTTATTTAGGATGGCTGAAATTAATATTCATGCAGATTGTCGGGAGAGTAATATGAGCTTGTTCTGCCCCAAATGCGGCTCGCTAATGTATCCTAAAGGCGGAAAGATGTCCTGCGGCTGCGGGTATAAAAGCGAAGAAGCCGGAATGATTAAAGACAAGAAAAAAATCAAGAAAGAGGTTGATATCGTTGAAAAAGAAGTTGAAGTTTATCCCATAACAAAAATGGACTGCCCTAAATGCGGAAATAAAGAATCTTATTACTGGACTGTGCAGATGAGAAGCTCTGAC
>Ga0209541_10006877_pt1 | contig 19261 bp, 17 predicted proteins | sample RifCSPlowO2_01_FD_184027 | JGI IMG/M metagenome (GOLD analysis project Ga0209541, IMG submission 184027) | Groundwater microbial communities from Rifle, Colorado - Rifle CSP2_plank lowO2_0.1 (SPAdes) (version 2) | ecosystem: Environmental > Aquatic > Deep subsurface > Groundwater | place... | reverse complement strand
GTATTATTCACCTAACTCTGAACCAGCAATTTAAACAGCTCATTATTAAAGGAAAAGCCGTCGTTTTTATCGATTGGGCTAATGTTCATGGCTGGGAAAAATCTCTGAGACAGAACATAGATCCACAAAAGCTATTTTCTTATTTGATCGGGTATAAAGATGTAAAAGATATTAGATTATATTTTGGTACGGACACTCATGAAAAATCCATTGAATTTCTAAGAACATCAAGTAAAATCGGCTATCAAGTTGTTACCAAGCCTGTTAAATATATTCTTGCGGGACAAATTGGTGAACAAAAAATTCAACTAAGAAAATGCGATTTTGATATGGAAGTCTGTATAGATGCCCACCGGCTGTTAAATGAAGGTTTTGAAAGCTTCATATTTTTTACCGGCGATGGAGATTACGCCCCGCTCTATCAGATGTTGATGGGGCTTAGAAAGCAGGTAATAGTTATATATACTTCTGGCCATCTGGGCAGAGAGATATGGGACATTAATAAAGGCTTATTTAAGGCCCAATTAAAGAATCTCGTGGATATATAAAAAATCGTCCCCCGATTTCTCGGGGGCGTGATTAATCTAAGTATAGCACCCCCATATTAAATGTCAATGATTTATTAACAATTATCAAAATCCTATTTCTTGAAACCTGGTCTTTTAAGTAAAACCACAAAATACGAAATATGAAACCAGAAATCCGAAACAAACTCAGAAAATTAGAAAATATAAAATCTCAAACGGTTTCTGATTTAGAATTTCGATATTCAAATTTGTTTCGTATTTCGTTATTCGGATTTCTAATTTTACTTATCATAGTTGGCGTGAGCTTTGCTCACGATGCCTCTGCCGCCGCCACCATCTCCAGTCCTATGAACAATCTCGGCCTGGTCGGCTACTGGAACTTCAATACTGGCAAAGGCACTGACATCGCCTGGGATTTATCGGGTAATGGTAATAATGGCAAGTTAACTAGTATGGATCCGGCCACTGATTGGGTAGACGGTAAATCAGGTAATGGCCAAGCTCTGGATCTTAGCGGGGATGCTGATTACGTGAGTTCATCTATAGCACTTCCAACTTTTGGATCTTATTCTATTTGGTTTAAGTTCAATGCAGTACCAGGTGGAACAGCTCAAGTACTTATTAGCTCTACCCAATGGGGTCATGTTGGAGTCGGATTTATAGATAGCAATATTTTCACAAACGGGAGCAGTGATTTTCTTTGGACAGCTGATACGAACTGGCACAATATAGTGGTTGTATACACAACAAGTTCTCAACCAACAGTAGTATACCTAGATGGCACATCTTTAACGACTAACGGTGACACCGGTAATACAAATGCAAATCAATCAAATTTAAATATTGGTGCTCGAAACGACGCCGGATCACTTTCTTTTAACGGTCAGATCGACGAAGTTCGCATCTACAACAGGGCGCTTTCTGGTGCTGAGATAAAACGTCTATATCTCCTAACTCAACCCAAAATTTCTACGAATCAACTGGATAATGGCCTCGTCGGCTATTGGGATTTTAATTTCGGCAAAGGCGGAGCGATTGCTTTTGATAAAACCTCAAACGGCAATAATGGTAGATTAACTAGTATGGATCCGGCTACTGACTGGGTAGATGGCAAAAACTCCAGACTCGGCCAAGCCTTGGATTTTGATGGGAGTAATGATTATGTGAGTGGTACCTCTATAAATCTTTCTAATAGTCCCTTAACCATTTCGGCGTGGATTAAGCCAAAGCCTAACATTGCCACTGATAGGGTGTATTTCTCAATCGGTAGTGTTAATGCGCAAAATCAGGCGATTCATCTTAGACAAAACAACGACACGGCTTTATGGTTTGGGATGTGGAATGATGATTTGGCTATAACCGGTGTGCCTAATATGGCAAATGTCTGGTCACATATTGTCTTCTCTCTTAATTCATCGAAGGTTCAGACAGCGTACTTTAATGGTTCTCCCATAGGGTCACGGACCGCTAGTGCATTATTTTCTGGAAACAGTGACTGGAATATCGGACGATTGGTAGCCACCAGTGCGGAAAACTGGAACGGTCAGATCGACGACGTCCGCATCTACAACCGCGCTCTTACGGCCGAGGAGATAAAACGTCTCTATCTCCTCGGCCTTTGATTTATGGCCATATTCTTAATATATCGAGGTTCAACCTCGATATATTAAGAATATGGGGAGATAGGAGAATTGGCGTAAATGTGATATAATAACGGGATGAATAACGTTGGATTTAGACAATCTTTGTTCTGGGATATTGATCCCAAAAAAATAGATACAGAAAAGAACGCCCCATATGTTATTGAGCGTATTTTGGATTTTGGAAGAGATGAAGAAGTACGATGGCTCCGTAAATTTTACGATCCAGCGGTGATAAAAAGAGTCGTTGAGAAATCAAGATGTTTAAGACCTGATACTAAAAAACTATGGACACTGATACTTCAAAGGAAATGAAATTGCATTTTGAGACTCTGCCGCTAGAGACAAGGGAAGCATTTGAATTTTTGTCACATGAACAGTGGATTAGAAAAACATCCTGGTATTTAGCTGGTGGGACTGCCTTAGCACTGCATACTGGGAATAGAAAGTCTATTGATCTTGACTTTTTTACACAGGAAAGTAGTTTTTCGGCCACAGATGTACTTTCTAATTTTTCACATAATCCGAATTGGAAAACAGAGGTTGACAGGAAAAACACCATTTATGGTGAACTTTTTGGTGCAAAGGTCAGCTTCATTGCCTACCCATTTTTTATTCCGAAGCAGGAATTTGCTTCTTACGGGTCAATCAAAATTCTTCAGTCACGAGATATCGCAGTCATGAAAATTATCGCAGTTTCCCAGCGAGGGAGAAAAAGAGATTTTTTTGACTTGTATTGGTGCGCACATAACATTGAGCCGCTCATTGATATAATAAAAAGACTACCAGAGCAGTATCCGTCTGTTGCTCATGACTATCATAATATTTTGAAGAGTTTAGTCTATTTTGATGACGCTGAAAGTGATCCTAATCCGGAAATAAATTTCAATATAGACTGGGAGACGGTTAAAAGTTTTTTTCAAAAGGAGGTTATAATAATCATGGACAAGCTTATTCCAGCTTGATTCTTTTGATGACATCCGTATCTACAACCGTGCCCTTTCGGCCGACGAAATAAAACGTCTCTATCTTCTCGGCCTCTAAGCCGTTAAACAGGGTAGAGGTACGATACCTGCATAACAAAGGGCATCTTTGCAAAGATGCCCTTTGTTATGCTATGGTTATCAGATGAGCAATAGAGATTATAAACAATTTGCTTCCGGTAATTTTTACCATGTTTATAATAGGGGGAATGGAAGGATGGATATTTATAAAGGTGAGCAAGATTATTTTAATTTTCTAAAAAGATTAAAGTTAGCCTTAGGCCTAGACCTACAAAGGGCATCTTTGCAAACATTGAGAATACAGCCATTGCCGGAAAATTCTTTTTCCATTATCTGCTATTGTCTTATGCCTAATCACTTTCATTTTTTAATAAGACAGAATAAAGATATTCCTATAAGTAAGTTAGTTAACAAAGTTTGTAGCAGTTATTCTAAATATTTTAATAAAAAATACGATCGCGTGGGACATCTATTTCAAGATCAATTTAAGGCTGTAAATGTAGAAACAGATGAGTATATGCTATGGCTTTCAGCATACATACATCAAAATCCAAAAGTAGCCGGGATAAGTGATTTGGATAATTATAAATGGAGTAGCTATGGAGATTATATTAATCAGAATAGTGGGGGAGTCTGTGATAAAGACATTATCCTTAGTAGATTTAGTGCAGATGAGTACGGTGGTTTTGTAAAAGACAGCTATGAGCCTATAAGGCAAAATAAAATTATCGATAAATTCCACCTTATTTTGGACTAACCTACAAAGGGCATCTTTGCAAAGATGCCCTTTGTAGTATCAGAATGAATATCAGAAATTTTTGTATTATAGCTCACATTGACCACGGAAAGTCCACTCTCGCGGATCGGTTTTTAGAATTGACCGGAACGGTGGAGAAAAGAAAGATGCAGGAGCAGTATCTTGACTCAATGGAGCTGGAGAGGGAGAGGGGTATCACTATAAAGCTTCAACCCGTGAGGATGCTTTATAAAATTCCAAATAACAAATTACAAGCTCTAAATAAATCTCAAATTCAAAATTCCAATGATTCAAAATTGGAAATTCAAAATTGGACCCGCCTGCCGGACGGGCAGGAATTGGAAATTGAAGATTCAAAACAAACAGAGTTTGTTTTGAATCTGATTGATACTCCTGGCCATGTTGATTTTTCTTATGAGGTTTCGCGTTCGCTTGTCGCGGTAGAGGGGGCGGTTTTGCTTGTTGATGCGACTAAAGGTATCCAAGCTCAAACATTAGCCAACCTGCATCTGGCTCAACAGCAGAACCTGGTTATTATTCCGGTTATAAATAAAGTAGATATGCCGAATGCCAAAATTGAACAGGTAAAAGAAGAATTGTCTTATTTATTATCGGTTGAACTGGAAAAAATTATTCAAATATCCGCTAAGAACGGTACGAATATTGAAGAGGTGCTTGAGCGGGTTATTATCGATATTCCTTCACCGGCCAAAGGGGAAGAGGGTGAGCTGAAGGCTCTTATCTTTGATTCAACATTTGATACATATAAAGGAGTAATTGCTTTTGTGCGGGTTTTTAGCGGAAGTATAAAAAAGTTTGATAAAATTACTACATTTGTTACTAGGGCCAAAACTGAATCTTTGGAAATAGGTTATTTTGCGCCAGCTTTAACTCAATCTGAAATGCTATCTGCCGGAGATATGGGCTATATCGCCACAGGATTTAAAGATGCAAGCTTTATTCGTGTCGGGGATACGATAACGAATTACCCAATTCAGTCCAATTTTAAACCATTAGCCGGATACAAAGAGCCAAAACCGATGGTGTTCGGCAGTTTCTTTCCTGAGAACGCGGACGATTACGATTTACTTGCTGACTCACTCTCAAAACTTAAGCTGACAGATGCATCTTTGATTTATGAGCCGGAGTCATCTCTTGGTTTGGGGAGGGGATTTCGGCTTGGTTTTCTAGGCATGCTTCATGTTGAAATAATATCCGAAAGACTTAAACGTGAGTTTGGGCTTAACTTGGTTATATCAACGCCATCGGTAGAATATGTAGTCGTTCTAAAGAATGGGAAAGAAGAACGTATCCGCTCAGCGGCAAAATTACCGGATCCCTCAATAATCGTAAGTATTGCTGAACCTATCGTGAGCCTTGAGATCATAGCCCCGTCATCATATCTGGGGAGCGTTATGGATTTAGTAGCCTCGTATCGTAACCAGTATGTAACTACTGAATATCTGGGAAAAGATACAGTTGTCTTGAAATACGATATGCCTCTGGCAGAAATTATTACTGATTTTTACGACAAACTTAAGAGTGTTTCATCCGGCTATGCTTCAATGGGCTATGAACTAAAAGGCACTCAAGTTGGAGATTTAGTTCGGTTGGATGTTCTGGTAGCTGATGATCTGGTTGAACCGTTCTCACGTATTGTGCCAAGAGACAAAGCCTACTATGAAGGCCGAATGATGGTGGCTAAGCTAAAAGACACCATTCCGGCACAGTGGTTTCAGATTGCTATTCAAGCGGCTATCGGAGGTAAAATTATTGCCCGTGAATCTATAGGGGCAAGGCGAAAAGATGTTACCGGATATCTGTATGGCGGAGATGTTACAAGAAAAAATAAGCTTCTGGATAAGCAGAAGAGGGGTAAGAAAAAAATGGAAGAGATGGGAAAAGTTAATATACCGCAAGAGGTGTTTCTTAAGATGCTAAAGAGGTAAGCAAAATAAAATATTAAAAATCAAATATGAAAAATATAAATCAAAACTCAAAAATAGAGTTTAAGAGAAGGATATACGGTTTTACCCTTAGGCCCATCAATTTTATTGATAAGCTTCCGAATGATAATGTTTCTCGAAGAATTGGTGATCAACTGTTGCGAAGTGGAACAAGTATAATCGGGAATTATATAGAGGGACAGTCGTCTAGCAGTAGAAAAGACTATACTAACTTTTTCAACCACTCTCTCAAGTCTACGAATGAAAGTAAGTTGTGGTTGGCTATACTGAGAGATACTAAAAGGGCAGAAAACAATGAAGTCGCTTGGTTCTTGAGTGAGCTAGAGGAGTATGGCAAGATATTTACTTCCAGCATCTTAACTCTTAAGGGAAAAAGGTGATTTTTAGACCACTTTTGATATTTGATTTTTAATTTTTGATTTAACTTCTAGTATAATAAAGGAAGGAAGAGAAAAGCGACCATGCTGATGGAGACAAGAACGGCGGTTATAATGGTAAAAATTCTTAGTATTTTTTTGTTGAAAAACATTTTATGAGTATATTTAATTCAAAATGGCTGACGATTATTATTATAGCAGGTATTGGCTGGCTTAGTCTATCCTCTATTAAGGTTAAACTGCATGAGAACATAGTCAATAAGGATGTCGCCGGTATTGAGGAGAAAATAGATAATCTGGAAGACGACAACAGCACTCTGGAAAAATTCATTGAATATGCAAAAAATCCATTATTTCTTGAGAAGGAAGCTCGTCTAAAGTTAAACTATAGAGCCCCGGGAGAATCGGTAGTATTTGTATATCAGGATGATAGTGGTGGTGTCAGTTCTAAATCCTCAGATTTTACCAGACAGTTTGCTCAGATGCCGAATTATCTCAAATGGGCTTATTATCTAATAGGATATTAAAATGCGGGTGTGGTTCAATGGTAGAACACGACCTTCCCAAGGTTGAGACGAGGGTCCGATTCCCTTCACCCGCTCTTTGTGAGACCATCTTCCCTTGTTCAAATAAAAGTGTTTTAATCTACTCATCGCACTTTAAAAAAGGAGTGACGTATGAGCAGGCGGATGATCTTCATCACCTTAGTTATTCTATTCGCTCATACCTGGTTTGTATGGGGCAAGAGCTACTTTATCGGATTAACGGTGGTGACCATAAGTCTGTGGATCTATTACAAGATGGTAGGCGGTTTGCCTTGGGATAAGCTTATAGCGGCATCTGGCGGATCTGGTAAGCCGATAGTAGTATCAGAATCTAAACCTAATATAACTTTTGATGATGTAGCCGGGATTGACGAAGCCAAAGAAGAGCTCTTAGAGGTGGTGGATTTTCTTAAAAATAAAGATAGATATACTGCTGTCGGGGCAAGACTGCCAAGAGGAGTAATGATGGCGGGTCCTCCCGGCGTAGGCAAAACATTGTGCGCTAAAGCTATTGCCGGAGAAACCGGCTTTACCCTGCTTGATGTGGTTGCATCTTCTTTCGTTGAAAAATACGTTGGAGTCGGTGCTAGCGAAGTCAGAAAACTATTTGCTCAGGCTAGGGACAAGGCTCCATGTATACTTTTTATAGACGAGATTGATAGTTTGGGTAAACGTGGAGAGGGGGATAGTGCCGGTGAAAATGAGTATAATCAGACCATAAACCAATTTCTTTCCGAGATGGATGGTTTCTCAAGTAAGGGTAGTGTTATGGTTTTAGGAGCTACAAATAGAATAGATAAAATTGATGAAGCAATCTTACGGCCAGGACGTTTTGACAGGATTATTTACATTGACCGTCCCGATATAAACGGCAGAGAAGCTATCCTAAAAGTTCATGCCAAAGGCAAGCCGATGGCAGAAGATGTGGATTTAAGGCATCTGGCAAAGACAACGTCCGGTTCTACTGGAGCTGATCTGGCTAACGTGTTAAATGAGGCGGCTATGAATGCTGGTAAGAAAGATAAGAAAGAAATAAGCTGGCAGGATATTATTACGGCGAAAGAAAGAATTACTTTGGGCAAAGAAAAGAAATCTCTGATCATGGATGATGAGGACAAGAAAGTCGTTGCTTATCATGAGTCCGGCCATGCCTTATTGGCCGTTCTGCTTGAGAACTGCGATTCAGTAGATAGGGTAACAGTTATTCCCAGAGACAGAGCTCTCGGTGTTACGGCCTTAACTTCAAAAGACCGCTATAATATGTCTAAGGATTTTCTCTGCGATCAAATGGTTATGTTGTTCGGCGGAAGAGCTGCTGAAAAAGTCGTCTGTAAAACCGAGACAGCTGGTGCCAAAAACGATATTGAAAGAGCAACAGAGATAGCTACGGCCATGGTTTGTGATTATGGGATGAGCGAAGAAATCGGGCCAATTTCAATAAATGCAGGCAAGGGTTCTTCCGGAATGGGTAATTTAGTATTTCAAGAGAAGACTCAAGGCGAAATAATCAGATTAATAAAAGAGTCATATAGCAGAGCTGAGACGATTTTAAAAGATAATATTAATGCGTTACATGCTATTGCCAGTCTACTTCTTGAAAAAGAAACTATTTCCGGAGAAGAAGTGGCCGACTTGATAAATAAAAAGCCGTAAAAGCCCCCTAATTTGTCATAACTCCCTAGCGCGATGCTAGGGATTTTTGTTTTAGACAAAGAATTATGATGAAGGCGTAGTTATTCTACTCCAAAGAGTAATTCTGAAGTATAAAACAAAAATAACGCGCAGGAGAGATAGAGATTACGGCAATTTAGGGGGCTAGGCTTTTTATTTTTGAGCCGCTTCTAGTGATTTACTCCCGAGACTGTATAATATCTTTTCAATATGTATCCACTTCTAAATTTGGCATTGGTCTGCAGATCATTTATACTTCACCTATGCCTAATCTTAGAAAACCAAGAGAAAGGTGCCCTGTCTGCTCTAAGGAGACAGCTCGCTCGGGATATAAATACTGCAGCAACGCTTGTCAGATTGAATTTCAGCACCGTTCTTATATTAAGAGGTGGAAGGCCGGAGAAGAGAGCGGCTTAATGTGCTTGGGTTTAGTTACACGACATGTCAAAAGATATTTAAGAAAAAAATTTAAAAATAAATGCTGTCTATGTGGGTGGTCAAAAGTTAACTCTAAAACAGGTCTAGTGCCACTTGTAGCTGATCACATTGATGGCAATTGGCGAAATAACACTGAGAGTAATCTTCGTTTGTTGTGTCCCAATTGTGACTCGCTAACTCCTACATATGCCGGATTAAATAGGGGTAATAGCAGAAGAATTAGGGCTATAAGTAAAAGAGCCAAAGAAGGTCGTTCAACAGTTTAAATCTGCCGGAGTAGCTCAGTGGTAGAGCAATCGCTTCGTAAGCGATAGGCCGTGAGTTCAAATCTCACCTCCGGCTCCAAATAAAAAGGAACCGCTAGGGTTCCTTAACTATTTTCATTACTTCTTCTCCGTCCAGAGACTCTTTCTCTATAAGTAGTTTTGCTATCTGTTCAACTTTATTTTGCTCGCTTTTAAGTACAGTGAGTGCTAAGTCGTAAGCTCCGTTGATTATTTTTTTGATCTCGGCATCAATCTCTTGAGCGGTTTTTTCAGAATAATTTCTGCTCTCCTCTGCCAAGTGTCTGCTTATGAAACTCTCAGGTATTCTATCGCCAAAATTTATCGGTCCAAGGTTAGACATGCCCCATTCACAGACCATTCTTCGTGCTAAACTGCTGGCTCTTCCTATGTCGTTTGAGGCGCCGGTTGTGAATTGACTTAGAAATATACTTTCTGCGGCCCGGCCGCCCATCAGAATAGTGAGCTGGGTTTCTAACTGATTCTTTGAATAATTATGCTTATCGTCATCGGGCAACTGCCAAGTACTGCCCAGGCTCATACCGCGAGGGATGATTGTAACCTTGTGAATTGGATCAGCATGAGGCAGGCAAGCTGCCAGAACTGCATGCCCGGCTTCATGGTAAGCGGTAGTCTTTTTTTCCTCCTCAGAAATGAACAGAGATCGTCTTTCTGAACCCATCAGAACTTTGTCTTTGGCATACTCCAGGTCATCAAGATAAACCACATTTTTATTAAGACTGGCTGCTCGCAGAGCCGCCTCATTTAAAAGATTTGCCAGATCGGCCCCAACAAAACCAGGAGTTCCCCTGGCGGTAATCTTTAAATCTTCAACATTATTAAGCAACACCTTATGAGAATGAACCTTAAGAATTTCCAGCCTGCCCTTTAAATCGGGCCGATCAACTACGACTCGCCGATCAAATCGGCCCGGTCGCAAGAGAGCCGGATCCAGAGTATCGGGACGATTGGTGGCGGCTAAGATTATGACGCCTTCGTTAGCTTCAAAACCATCCATCTCAGAAAGTATCTGGTTCAGCGTCTGTTCTCTTTCATCGTTGCCGCTGCTTCTTCCTGGAGTATTACCTCTTGATCCGCCTACGCCGTCTATTTCGTCTATGAAAATAATACAAGGCGCATTTTTTTTGCCCTGTTCAAACATGTCTCTCACTCTTGATGCGCCGACACCGACAAACATTTCCACGAATTCAGATCCGCTGGTTGAGAAGAACGGTACGTTGGCTTCTCCGGCGACAGCTTTAGCTAGAAGAGTTTTTCCTGTTCCGGGAGCGCCGACTAGAAGAACACCCTTTGGTATATGCCCGCCTAGCTTAGTGAATTTTGTAGGGTTTTTAAGAAATTCAACTATCTCCTCAAGTTCTCCCTTAGCTTCTTGTATACCGGCCACATCTTTAAAAGTTATTTTATGCTCGCCCTGTTTTATTTTAATTTTTGACTTGCCATACTGGAGAGGATTCATTCCTTTGCCCATACCGCCCATTCTTCTCATTACAAATATAAATAAAAATATAAAGAATAATATGGGCAGCCATCCTAAGATTATTTCACCTAAGCTTCCGCCACCTGCTTTGTAATTGGGTTTTATTCTTTTCTCTTCCAGCGTTTTGTTCAAATCACTGATCAGTTCCGGTACGACATAGGAATTAAAATTTAGGTCAGTGCCTATTGTCGGGTTTTTAAATCTACCGGTCACGTACCCATGATCAGATATAGTGATCTCTGCTATGTTGTCTTTCGTAATTTCTTCTCTCAACTGGCCATAGGAGATTTCTCGGCTTGATGAGCCCTGATTATAAATTACATAGATAAGTATCAGAAGTGGCATCCACAAAAGTATCAAACCTACCCTTGAAGGAGGAGGTGGTTTGGGTCCGTTTCCTGCCATGAAGCCTCAGGTTTTGTAAAAGTTCTCTGATTGCTAAGATTAAAACATATTTAATTAAAGATGTAAATTGGGGTTGAAGATATAGAAATTTAGAGTATAATTAAAAGGCCAGGTAGTAGAATTTCCAAATGCAACCTGGCCTGCGGCCAGGTTGCATTTTATTGATTATTTGGAAATTCACTACCTGGTTATATGTTTGAATACGACAAAAACAAGGCCCTTCTGTATGTTTACTCCGGGGCGGGAGGAGTTGATGCCCAGGATTGGGCATCAATGCTTTTAAAAATGTACCAGCGTTACTCCCAGAAACAGGGCTGGGGTTTTAAAATTTTACATCAATCTTTCGGCGAACAGAACGGAGTTAAAAATGCCGTAGCCGAAATAAGCGGAGATAAAAGTTATGACATTTTGAAAGGTGAATCGGGGGTTCATCGTCTTGTAAGGATATCGCCTTTTTCATCCAAGGATTTAAGACACACATCATTTGCGTTGGTTGAAATTTTGCCCCAGATAGTCTCAAAAGAGATAAAATTAAATCCTAGCCATCTCAAGTTTGATACATTCAAGTCTTCCGGTCCGGGAGGCCAGAATGTAAATAAGCTGGAGACTGCAGTCAGGGTAACTCATATTCCTACCGGCATTTCAGTTGCCGTTCAGTCAGAGCGTTCACAGGTTCAGAATAAAGAGAAAGCTATCCAAATCTTATATTCAAGGTTGGCAAAAAAGATGGAAGAGGCTAAGATAAAAGAGTTGTCTGAAATGAAGCCGGAGCTTAAATCGGGTTCAGTAGAGTGGGGAAGCCAGATAAGGTCCTATGTCTTGAATCCCTATCAAATGGTTAAAGATCATCGGACGGGGGTTAAGTCATCCCAGCCGGATAAGATATTGGATGGAAATCTAGAAAAATTTCTAAGCCCTAATTCCTAATTTCTAAACAATATCAAATGACCAAAATCCGAATATCAAAACATTTAGAAAATTTGAATTTAGAATTTTTAATTTGTTTAGGATTTAGACATTAGAATTTAGAGTTTTTAGTATGATAGAATATCGAAACGTCTGCACAACTTATGAGGACAGTTTCAGGGCTTTGAGCAATGTAAATCTCCATATTAAGGAAGGGGAGTTTGTTTCTCTTGTCGGGCCATCCGGAGCTGGTAAATCAACTCTTATTAGGCTCTTAACCAGAGAGATTTCTCCCGATGAAGGTCAGGTTCTGGTTGATGGCGTTAATCTGGCTGATCTGTCAGGTGGCGATATACCGCTTCTTCGCAGGAAAATAGGGACGATATTTCAGGATTTTAGGCTATTATCAAATAAGAACGCTTTTGAGAATGTGGCTTTCGCTCTGGAGGTTTGCGGAGCTTCCAAGGAGGAGGTAGAATCTGATGTACCTAAAGTGCTTGGCATAGTCGGTTTGGGCAGTAAGGTAAAAAGCTTTCCTCATCAAATGTCCGGAGGTGAGAAACAGCGCTTGGCCATCGCCAGAGCTTTAATTCATCGGCCGAAGATAATACTGGCTGATGAGCCGACCGGAAACCTGGATATGGTTAACAGCTATGATGTGGTAAAATTATTATTAAAGATCAATGAGCTTGGCACGACGGTTATTCTGGCCACTCACAATGATAAAATAGTTAATTCCATAGGCAGAAGAGTCATCTCTATGGATAGCGGCAAGATTGTCAGGGATCAGGTGGAGGAGGGGAAGTACATCCTTTAAACATTATTTCATAATTTTTAAAGGAAATTTTCAATTTTCAATTTATAATTTTCAATAATATGAAAGAAAGTCTAAAACGAATATGGTCTGCAGGTTGGCTGAATTTTAAGCGAAACAGCTATTTAAGCCTGGGTACTACCGGAGTGATGGTTTTGGTTCTTTTGCTTTTTTCAGCTTTAATGGCTATTAATTTTCTTTCGTTGAGGGTTGTTTCTTCTCTTCAGGAAAAAGTTGATATTACCGCTTATTTTAAATCTAATGCTACTGAAGAGGAAATAATGAACATAAAGAATGATGTCAGCGGGTTGGAAGAGGTTGTTCGTGTTGAGTATATATCGCGTGAACAGGCTCTGGAAGGATTTAAGGCTAGCCATGCCGGAGACATACTAATACAGGAATCTTTAGCCGAACTGGATTCTAATCCCCTGCAGGCTTCTTTAAACATAAAAGCCACCGAGACTTCACAATATGTTTCAATAGTTACATATCTTGAGGCCAACAAATTCAGAAGTCTGATTGATAAAATAAATTTTTATGAGAATGAGGAAGTGATAAGAAGAGTTGAAAGTATTTCCGGTGGTCTTCAAAATTGGGGTTTTATATTAACCATGGCCTTGGCTCTAGTGGCGGTATTGGTTAATTTTAATACCATTCGTCTGACTATATATAACCAGAGACAGGAAATAGAGATAATGAAACTGGTCGGCGGTTCCAGTTGGCACATAAAAGCTCCTTATCTGGTTGAGGGCGGATTATATGGAGTTTTTGCGGCGATAATAACCCTGGTCATTTTTTATCCTGTAATTTATCTGGCTTCGCCAAAATTAGAAATACTTATGCCCAATGCCAGCTTGATGGGTTATTTTGTATCCAATGCACTTCAATATATTTTCCTTGTCTTTTCTGCCGGAATTCTTCTGGGTGTTATCTCAAGCGCTGTAGCTATTAAAAGGTTTCTCAAAGTCTAACTCAAGGCCTGCGTGCTTGAACGAGGAAACCCTTGCATCGCAGGGGTTTTATCCCCACACTCATGCATGAGTGTGGGGATTTATTTAGATTTTTATATGTGCTAGTATGCTAACCAGCTATTTTGGAATCTAAAAAATGGGGAAGTGCTATGGCTAAAGATGAAGCGAAGAATCCGGTTTTTGCTCTGGATTTTATAGATATTGACTCAATGTTGAGCGAAGAAGAAATTCAGATAAGAACTACGGCTCGGGAGTTCGTGCAGAGGGAAGTTTCAAAAGATATCGGCAAATATTATAAAGAAGAAAAATTTCCAATGCATATAATTCCTGAGATGGGTGAGCTTGGATTCTTTGGCGCTACGCTGGAAGGTTATGGCTGTGCCGGGATAAATAATGTCGCCTACGGGCTTATTATGCAGGAATTGGAAGCCTGCGATAGTGCTATTAGAAGCTTTGCTTCGGTGCAAAGTGCTTTAGTAATGTGGCCGATATATACTTTCGGCAGTGATGAACAGAAATCGCATTGGTTGCCGCTTTTGGCGCAGGGAAAGGCAGTTGGCTGCTTCGGTCTTACTGAGCCTCAGTTCGGTTCAAATCCGGCAGGAATGCTTACTCGGGCTTTGAGAGATGGTGATAGCTGGATATTGAATGGTGAAAAAACCTGGATTACAAACGGCAGTATTGCTGATGTGGCCATTGTTTGGGCGAAAGATGTTGCCGACCATAAGGTAAAAGGATTCTTAGTTGAGAAGGGGACATCCGGTTTTATAACTTCAGATATCCATGAGAAGTGGTCTCTCTGTGCTTCTGTAAGCTCCAGCCTAGGATTATTGTCTGATTGTCGCATACCTTTTTCTAATCTATTGCCGAGCGCGATAGGTGACTCAGCATATCTCAGATGTCTTAGTCAGGCTCGCTATGGTATCGGTTGGGGATGTATCGGTAGTGCAGCAACCTGCTTTAATACGGCTTTGGAGTACGATCTTCAGAGAAAACAATTTGGTAATAAGCCTCTTGCCTCGCATCAGTTAGTACAGGCCGACTTTGCCTATATGGCGACAGAGATAGCTAAGGCTCAGACGCTAGCTCTTCACGTCGGACGGCTTAAAGATCTGGGCAAAGCTCAGCCTAGCCAGATATCAATGCTAAAAGACAATAATGCCCGAATGGCTCTTGATGTTGCAAGAAGAAGCAGGGACCTCCTGGGCGCTAACGGCATTACTCATGACTATCCGATTGGCCGTCATATGATGAATCTGGAATCTGTAGTTACATATGAAGGCACTCATAATATGCATACGCTTATAATCGGTGAACGTCTGACCGGAATCAAAGCGTTTTAATTGATACCAAAAACGGTCCCGCCATGGCGTGACCGTTTTTTATTTAGTACAAGTGCAAGCTTCTTATCTCTGTCCCAACTCTTTATTTCATATTCGCGTTTTTGGGCTTTGCTTCTCGTTCTGTATTTTTCAGTATATAAAACCTTCTTTACTTTTCTTGATCTGGTATATGCTCCGCCTTTACCGTCACGGTGCTCTTTAAATCTACGCTCTATGTCAGTCGTAATGCCGGTATAAATAGTACCATTTTTACATTTTAGTAAATAAACAAAATACATGGGCTTTGGCAAGCTCAGCCCACTTCTCCTCGCTTAATACAGAAGGCCTGCACTGAGCGAGCGAAGCGAGTCGAAGTGCTGGCGATCTCGAGCTAGAACCCCCACCTGGTCAAGCCCAGTAAGGCTTTTTTAGCTATTTCAAATTTTACCATAACGACGGGTCTCGAGCGAGCTAAAAAGTGACAAAAGTGACACAGGATTGAGATACCTGAATGTCACTATTTTTCACCTAGCGGTTGCCTTATCATACATTCTAGCTTCTCCGGTTTCAGGGTCTTGGACAACATAATCCAATAACTTGAAAAGCCAGAGAAAAAGAAAATCAGGCTGGCTTTCCCTATCATGCATAAAATAAATAACCGACACCGCAAGAACGAAGTTTTCCTGCCGCCATTCTTCTGAAATCTTTTCATACTCCCTGGGTGCGTTTTTAATCAGATTGGCCATGTCAATAAATTTTTCCCTGCCGGAAGTTGCCGTTGCGCTATAAAGCAACTTCCTGACCCTGCGAGCCGCGAAGCGACTCTCGCTCTTCTCACCGCTCAAAATTATATCAAAACATTCTTTGATGGTATTCATGGTATCTATTTTTAGAAGCCGGGGTGAAAACTTACTAGCAAAAATAATAAAATTAGATTTATTACTATAAACAATGAGCCGATCAAATACCAAGATATTTTTTTATTTCCAGATTTATGGTTTATAACCATAGTTAAAACCGATCCTACTATGGATACGGAAAAAAGTAGTGGTATTAATACACCGCTGGCAGAATTAAATAATTCCTCACCAAAAATACCAAGAACAAGAGGCACTAAAATAAGTATTATAAAAACTTTTAATATTTTCATTTATTGAATTATATACTCTATTTTACCCTTATCAGTGAATATCTGCAAAAAGCGTTTTCCACTAATATTTTCTCTGGTCGGTTTACCCACGATTGGCTTATATATAATGACTGACTCATCTTGTTTCTCGTTATAATCAAGCCTAACTTGCTTATTATCTCCAACCAAGAAAGTCTGGCTAAAACCCTTTGAAGTATTGTTATCAGGCCATAATTTTAGGATGAGTTGATTGCCGTAAATTGAATGTTCTGTGCCGTTATAGCTCACGGAGCTTAAGTTTAATATTTGCTGAATGCCTTCTCGGACAAGAGTAAATTCAAGCTTTGTGGTGTTTCCAGCTCTATCAATGGCTGTGCAGGAAGCTAAATCACATGAGAAGCTAACACCGTTCAGGTCATCGCTTACCGGCAAGAACCTGAATAAACCGGCTTCGATATCAATCCCAACTGATATTTCAATTCCGGTCATATCAATTCCAAAAGACAACGTTTTTACTTCTTCATTATTACCCGCTCTATCCACGGAATAATATAAAACCGTATGCATGCCTTCGTCAGATATATTTATCGGCACAGAATATGCAGTTAATGGCTGACCGTCAAGAGAATATTTAGTTTCTAAGATTCCGGAATTATCATCAGTCGCTGAAAGTTCAATTGTTACATTCCCAAGATACCAGCCGCTTGAACCAGTTTGGCCGGTGACAGTTGCTTGAGTCTCTGGGGAAATAACATCAAGAACATCATCGCCTAATAAGACTGCAACTGCCGGAACATTTTGAACAACATCATTACCGTAATAATCGACATTTATATTGGAATCAGAACTTGAATTTGAAACACTAAAATTAACGTCTCCCGATTCCCCGATTGGCACATCGTTATAGACGGTTGTATTTTCTACAACTCCGTTATTATTCTGGGATATTAAAAGATCAAATGAGCCAGTTGCCAATCCATCAGCAACTACATTGTATATTTCTCCGGTATCTGTCGGTAGAAAGACAAATTTGTCATGGCCTATAATTTCGTAATCTACGCCCGGAACACCGTATTCGATGCCATCTTTCTCTATGGGACCAGTATGCCTGCCTTGGGAATCATAAATATGGACTCCGACGGGACTATGCCAAGCAAGAGTTTTCCCACTAAAATTACATTCCGTAGAATCAAGCTTAAGATTTCCAGACAGTGCAATCTCTTCGTTGGATAAGACTTTTAAAATCGCCTTTCTGATATCTTCTTGACTGGGCATTTCAGCATGATGAGCTTTCTTTAAATAAAACTTCTTTTCATCCGGAATATTAATATAATCTGAACTGACTAATGGAACGGTTGTATCTCCTGAAGTATAACCGATATTACCTATCGAGGTATTATCAGATTTTAAACGATAACCGGCTTGGGTACTCGAGTTACAGCCAGCAAAGTTATAAACATCAACTCCTGAAAAATCAGTATTTTCCAGATTCTTTGCCCAGAAACTTTCAGCCAAACCCATTATCAATGAGCTCGAGTTCTGGCTGATAAGAAAGTCTTTGGTATCCTGATAATTAAGAGGGTCGCTGACATCAGATTTCTGAATGTACCCTAAAAATGAATCGAAGTATTTTTGATTGGGAAGAAGCTGGTGAAGAGCTGGGGAATTCTTTCCTAATTCCTTAAGACGTTCCTCCTCAAGCCAGGGAATTCCAAAATTGTCACCCGCTAAAAGCACTTTTCCGGCCTTAGGAGCGCCTAGATGAGGCGTGCCTACAAAAATCAGCTTATCAATACTATTCTTACCGTAGCTGTTTATATAATCCTTGGTTAATAATCCGCCCATACTATGAGCGATAATATTAACTTTAGAATAGCCGGTTTGTGCTTTAATTTCTTCTATTTTTGTGTTAAGCAGGTCTTTTGAATTATCTAAATTAAGACGCCAGTCGTAGGGAAAATAAAATAAATCTTTATTTAAACTATACTGGGCTGACTCGAGATCTTCTCTCAAGCTCTTAAAGGTATCAACATTAAAAGCCCCTGCATCAATAATAGGGATGTCGGGAAGTTGCTCAATTGCCTTGCTTGCAATAATAGAATTTATTGAATTCCCATTCTCATCGAGCATTAAATTATTGGTCAAAAAATGATCACCGAAATCTAGCGGATTATTCGGATCAAAAATCATCTCTGCCAAATCTGCCCATATTAAATCATCTCCGTTATATAATTCACTTCCAGCAATGCCTGGGATTATCAAAACCGGCTCCTTAGTGGAATATCCTTCGAGTCGAAGAGATATTTCCCGGGAATAAGCTGTCCAGCCATAGGGACCTGACATTTCATAAAACCAACCCTTAGTATTAGGATATTCATCGCCTCGATATTCCGTATAGTAACCGTTCCATAGCTGTAGTTGAGATCTGGTCCAGGTAAACCAGTAAGTTGTATCCTTTTTTAGGTTAAGGCAACTATCAAAATTAAAAGCAGTATATATGCCAAATTGAGTTGGGACGGTGGTACTGGGAATTGTTTTACTGCCGATCAATGATCCTGATTCAGGTTTTAATCCACCTTCATAAACGGATAGGATTAGGTCGTAAGATGTTCCCGAGCTACGAGAAATATATGTTTTGGCCGTACAGACGGTTTGAGCAGATGCGGGAGTATATTCAACCGCTACTCTATCCGGGACAGTAAATGAACCCCATCCCCAGACCCTTGTTTGCCAATATGTCGGTAGCCAATAATCCGAGAAAGATCCATGGACTTCAAAGAGAACCTCGTTGGCGATTTCGGCGTTAGCATTTAAAACTAACCCTCCGACAACTCCTAAAAGAATGAGAACAAAGATAAAATATGCCCTTTTCATAATGCCGCATATTATATTCTCCTATCTTTTGGAGTCAATATTTACATCCGAGCATTTATGTTGCCTGTTGTTGGCTGTTGATGAGTTAGGTGAATAATACTCTTATCCCACCAAAAAACGCCATCTCTG
>Ga0209541_10006875_pt1 | contig 19264 bp, 25 predicted proteins | sample RifCSPlowO2_01_FD_184027 | JGI IMG/M metagenome (GOLD analysis project Ga0209541, IMG submission 184027) | Groundwater microbial communities from Rifle, Colorado - Rifle CSP2_plank lowO2_0.1 (SPAdes) (version 2) | ecosystem: Environmental > Aquatic > Deep subsurface > Groundwater | place... | reverse complement strand
TTCTTTCCAAAGAACTTGGTTCTATCGGAGAAAGGCTGACTTATGCCGAAAATCAAACTGAATTAAACACTGGGGATCTTGAATATTTGAAACGCTCATACTTTTTGTTGGAAATAAAAGATTATCTCCTGATGAAACGATTGACAGAAAAGTGCGGTATCAAACCGACTTTTATTCTCTATTTTTATTCAACTAAAGATGCTTGCGAGGATTGCGAAAAGATGGGATACGTCCTAACGGCGCTTAGAGACAAATATCCGGATCTACGGGTATATTCATTTGATTACCACTTTAATGTTGATGCCATTGATACTCTCGTTTCTATCTATAGGGTCAAATCGGATCTGCCGGCCCTTATTATCAACGGCCTTTCGTATCATGGCTTTCATTCTGTTGAAGAATTAGAAGAGAAAATACCGGTTCTTAAGGCGTTGGCCGCCAAGGCTAAAATTCTCAAGGCGGCTACTACTTCTGTCGAGAAGCTTGATTGATTAGGGCTAAAATGTAAACTGATACGACCGCCACCTTAGCTCAGTTGGTAGAGCAACACTTTTGTAAAGTGAAGGTCCCCGGTCCGAATCCGGGAGGTGGCTCACTCTTTTTTATTGTTTTGAGAACCCAGCCCGACAGAGTCGTTCTGGCGGGTGTCCTCATAAACATCATGAATTTCACCATTCCCCTTCTCGATATTAGACATATTTTTGAAAAATTCCGAGATGCCATCCGGCTTTTTCAATAGTCTTGAATCACGCATACTAACGACGTATTGCTCTCTTTTTTTCTTTAGAAAAATTACTAATCTGTTAAGAGATTTTTTGTAATATATGGGGAGTTGTTTATGTATGAGAAACGAAATTTGTTCTTTGCCTTCGGAATACAGGCGGACCACTCGGTGATAAATTTTGCGAATATGGATATTTCCTTTTGAAATTAGAGTTAAGATAAAAAAATCTTTTTTCTGTTTCTCCTCCCGTTTCTTGGTGATGAGCAGTAGTACGATTGCCAGGCCGGAAATACCAAAAATAGCGATAGATGTCATGATGCGACAATTTCTTAATATTAACTTATGGAGAAACGAACAAATCGTCCGACCTCGGTTCGTTCTCCAAATTTTTGCACGGCGTTATTGATAAGATCGCCTATTTTTTGTCCGGCATCTTTAATAAATGGTTGTTCCAAAAGAAGAGTTACATCTATCGGGTTCATCGCTGCGATGTGCATAGCAATATCTTTGGCCACTGATTTAAATTCCGGATTTTTAGCCACAAAGTCTGTCTCACACAATAATTCTAACATTACTCCGACTGTTTCACCTGAGTGAATATAAGCGATAACTACACCCGCCCCAAGATTCCGGCCGCTTTTCTTTTGGGCAATTTCTGCTCCTCTTTTTTTAAGTAACGCTATGGCTTGGTCCTTATCACCCCCTGCTTCTTCAAGCGCTTTTCGGCATTCCATAATAGAGAGACCGGTCTCTTCGCGCAGAGTTTTAATTTCTTCCGTACTAATCATCTTTGTTTTTTTAACTTGCTTTTACCGATTCTTTTGCTGCCGCTTCTTTCTTCGCAACAAGACCTCTTTTATATGCAACGACTAATTCTCGAAGAATAAAAGCAATGCTTTGTCTCGAGGAATCGTTGCCGGGGATGGGATACTCCAATTCATAGAGATTATTGTCGGAACCGGCTAGGGCGATAATGGGGATATGCACTTTACGCGCCTCAGCCACTGCCGTGTATTCTTTTTTGGGATCAACGATTACGATAAATTTTGGCAGAGACCTCAATTGAGAAAGTCCGCCGAAATAATTGGTAAGTTTTTCAATTTTACGATCGAAGAGTAAGTGTTCTTTCTTGGTGTATTTACCAAGCTCGCCCCTGTCTCTTTGATCAACGAGTTCTTCCAGTCGGGCAATGCGTTTCTTAATTTCAGCGAAGTTTGAGAGTGTGCCCCCAATCCAGCGGCCAGTAACATAGGGCATCTCAAGTTCCGAAGCGGCTTTTTTAACAGCATCTCTCGCCTCGCTTTTACCGCCTACCCACAAGGCCATCGCCCCCTCCGTGCCCTTCTCTTCTATAAATTTAAGCGCTCTTTCAAGTGTTTGTTTAGTCTTTTCTAAATCAAAAATCTCAAAATTATTTTTGGAACCGAAAATGAAAGGCTTAACCGACGGATGCCTGCGGGATTTTATAAAGCCAAAGTGAGCTCCGACAGAAAAAAGGTTCTCAATCATGGTGTCTTTGGTATTTTTTATGGTATGATTTATTTTTTCCACAGCCACCTTAGTTTAACAGAAAGACCAGTTTTATACAACAGACTTATTATCTGTCTGTGCAGACAGATGTTCTTTCGTGGCATTTAAGATGGGGTCAATTTCTCCTTTAAAAATTTTTTCAACGTTATGCCATGATTTTTTGATACGGTGGTCGGTTATCCGATCTTGAAGAATATTGTAGGTTCGAATTTTTTCCGAACGGTCGGCAGTACCAATCTGAGTTTTTCTATTAAGAGAATGTTTAAGCGCTTCCTCTTCGTCTTTCTTGGCTTCAAGTTTAGCGGAAAGAATACTCATGGCCTTCTCGCGATTCTTAAGCTGACTTCGCTCGGCAGTGGAACGCACTTCAATACCTGTGGGTTTATGGACAATTCTTACCGCCGTTTCCACTTTGTTGACATTCTGTCCGCCCGCGCCTCCAGAACGAGAAAATTCTATCTGCAAATCAGCCGGTTTTATTTCTATTTTTGTTTTTTTGCGAATTGGAAGTATGGCCACCGAAGCGGTAGAGGTGTGTACTCTCCCCATTTTCTCAGTCGACGGTATTCTTTGAATGCGATGCACTCCCGTTTCAAAACAAAGTTTCTCGTAAACTCCCTCGCCTTTGATTTCTATAGCCGCTTCTTTGTATCCACCCAGAGCACTGATAGATTCATAAAGTACCCTTGCGCTCCAATTTCTAAGGTTTGCGTAGAGAATATACATACTGGCCAATTTCTTGGCAAAGAGGGCCGCTTCTTCCCCACCGGCACCGGCACGCACTTCTAAAATAATTTCGTTTGGAAATTCTTTTGTTTCAACGTTTTCTTTTTTTTTCCACTCTTGCCAATCCATCACTTATTTCCTTCGCCCTTCGTAGCCTTTGGCGAAGTAGGGTTAGCTTTGCTCTGTTTCTGTTTGAAGCGTTCAACTCGGCCAGCGGTGTCAAGGGTTCGTATCTCTCCAGTATAGAATGGATGAGTAGCGGAAGATATTTCCACTCGAAAGACCGGGTATTCCTTTTTATCCGACTTAGCTTTGGCGCTTTCTTTGGTCACTACCGTGGACGGTATGATAAACTCTGTACCATCAGAATTGTCGATAAAAAGCACCGGCCGATAATTTTTGGGATGTATCTCTTTTTTCACTTAACCCTCATTCTATCAGAAAATCAGAGACTTTGCAAGAAATCAATATCTCTTTGGATAGCGGCTGCTTTTGACATCACGCTATTACCATAACTTAATCCGACATTAGCACCACCATTGCCGTAACAAGTTTTACCAGAATAATATCGACAGGCGGCTGTTCGTTGGTCGGTGTAAGGATCTCCGGTAGTGCCTAAAAGTTCTTTCAAAAAAATAGCCATAGCCATAATTGCGTCTTGGGGATCCCATGGGTTAGGTATTGTCTTATCGATCGCATCTGCAATCTTTTCAACCATTAGATTCCAAGTTGAAGGAATGAATTGTGCCGGACCCATCGCACCGCCAAAGCCAAAAGTTGAAGAGACGGGACAGGAAACTCTTGTCTCAAGAGGATTGCGGCCCAAATTTTTTAAAATTGATTGCAGGGGCGGTAGGTCGCGTGCTGGATGAATACCGTTACTAAAAATGTTGCCGTTATTAACGCTTTTTGTTTCCCCACTCGTAAGGTTAGTAATAACGCATGAACCGACATTGGCGCCTAAATTAGATTCTTGTTGAAGGATGGCGAGGATGAGAGAAGGTTTTACGCCGGTTTTAGACCTAGCCGCTTCGGCGTACTGAAGTGCCGTGCCGAAAGGGATAGCGACGGAATCTCGCAGGGGAAAGAGGGCGGCTTTAATTTGGGCCGCCTTAGCCTGTCGATCGGCCAGTACCTGGGCATAGGTTTTTTCTTTAGTTTGGTTTATGGCCAAAAGGGTTTTCTTCTCCGCTTGGTTTATTTCCACTTCTTTTTTAGATGCCTCAAGAGATGCTCGAGCGGCTGCCTCTGCTTCCCTTTTTTTATTCAGAGTCGCTTTTTGGGCTTCAGTTAGATTTCTTACGGTTCTTAATTCAGTAAATAAATCAGCCAAGGCCCGCTCAGTGGAAGCGTATGTATCTATATCTACGAAAAATTCGGACAGGTTTTTGTCGCTGAACATTGCCTCCACCAGTGAATAGGAGTTAATGTCATTTGTCTTGCGGAGGATATCGGCGATGGCCTTTTTACCGTTTGTGATACGAGTGTTAAGAATGGAAATTTCCGATTGTTTAATCGCAATGTCTTTAGTCAGGTTCGCAATGGCGATATTTTTGCCTTTAATATTAGCCTGAGCGGCTTTAATCTTGGCAGTCAAAGCGGCGATATCGGTGGCAAATGAGGCGCTATCCCTTTTAGTTCTATTAAGTGTTTCTGTCCATTCGGCAATCTCTTTATCGCATGCTTCCAATTCTCGTTCAAGTTGGGCGCGGCTTTTACCCGCAATTTGATCAGTACAAACAGACTCTTGCGCCCAAATTACCATGGGAAAAAACTCTGGCAAAACAATAACTAGAAATATTAAGAACTTAAGCATTACTGTTACCAAACGTTTAATTATTGAGTATCGGATACTTTTTCTGTTTCTTCTTTTTTTTCTTCCTCTTTGCCTTTCTTTTCAACTTCGATTGTTGAGAGATCCGCCGGCGCGACCTCCTCCTCTTTTTCCTCACGAGGTGCCGAGATGGTTGCCACCACCTCTTTCGGATTAGCCAGTAGGGTTACTCCTTTGGGTAAAATAATATCTTCGGCAAGAATTTGGTCGCCGAAGTTTATCAAGACACTCACATCCACTTTAATATTATGGGGTAAATCTTTAGGCATGGCCTCTATCTTCAATTCGTGCAGAACTTTGACAAACATACCCCCAAGATCTTTTACTGCTGGAGCGACTCCAATGAATTCGAGTGGTAATTCCACTGCTACTTTATGATCTTTTTCAAAGACGTAAAAATCTGCGTGGCGAGGGGTACTGGTAATAGGGTCTAAATCTACGTCTTGAATCAGACTTTCCTTTATACCTTCAGGTGTTTCTAGGGTAACTATGCTGGATGCTCCCGCTTCTTTCCAGACCTTCAAAAAATCAATTTTGGGAACGGAAATCGCGGTAGACGCTTCCTTTTTACCATAAAAGACTGCGGGGATTTTTCCCGTTTTTCTGATTGCTTCTGGCCTAATATGGACATCCCGTTTTTCTACCTTCAAAGTAAGCATCTTGTCATTCTACTCAATTATGATGTGAGATTCAAGATACTCTAGGGTGCCATAGACTTTCTTGCCGGGGTTAAAGATATTGAGAGGGTCGAAGATTTCTTTGGTTTTTTTAAATAATTCTAATATTTCTAGACTATACATTTTGCTTAAATAGGGTGTACGAATAATGCCGTCATTATGTTCAGCTGAAATTGAACCTTTAAACTTGGCGACTAAATCATAGAATTTGTCGGACACGGCGACAATCTTAGCGCGTTCGCTTGCTTTTTTTAGATCCATAAGTGGAATAATGTGGAAGTTTCCATTACCGGCGTGACCGGCGATGTTTGCCACTATTCCGTTATCCTTTAATATTTTAAGTGCCCTCGGCAAAAACTCTGGTATTTTCTCAACCGCAATACAGAAATCGTCCACAAACGGAGCGGTTCTTTTATCACCTACGTGTTGACGTAAAAGATTGAAAGATTCTCTGCGCATGACCCAGAACTTATTCTCTTCCGAGTCCTTCTCTATGATTCTGTGCCAAACGTTGAATGGTTTTATCGCCTCAATAATTTTCTGAACCTTAGTTTTTACCTCTTCATCCGTATTTTCCGCCACTTCTGCCAAAATAACCAACTTGGGCAAACCAAACATTCTTGCGCCAATTAAGGCTTCAGGGATAAATTTCAGGGCAAATGAAAAGAAATTACTATTGGCCCTTTTGGCAATCTCCGGCATAAAACGAATCCCGAGTTTAAGTGTCTCATCATCAAACGTTTCCAGACTCTCCGGACCATATGGCAAGATCGCATTTACCACTTGAGGTAATTCATTCCAAGACTGGAAGAAAAGCGCTATCATATCATGGTAAGCTTTTTCCGGAATTAATTTTATTTTTGCTTCGGTTATTATACCGAGAGTACCCTGCGAGCCAACTATAAGTTTATTAAGATCAAAAATTTCTCCATTCCAAATATTCCAAAGATAATATCCCGCAGAATTTTTTGATACTTTAGGCTTTGCCTGATCTAAAATCTCTCTATTTTTTTCTATTAATTCAAACAAGCTTTTATAAATATTACCCTCAAAATCTTCCTGCGCCATTTTTACTTCAAGCTCTGTTTGGTTGAGTGGTTTAATCGAATATTCTTTGCCATCAGAGAAGATTATTTTGGATTCTAAAACATAATTTTCCATCTTACCGTATCGCAAAGTTCTTTCGCCCGCGCAATTATTAGAAATCATGCCGCCTAAAGCGCAGAGATTCTTGGATGCTGGAAAACACGGAAGAATTAAACCTTTAGCCAGTGTTTGTTTCTCGAAATCCCGATAGAAAACCCCGGGTTGAATGGCAACACTTTCCCCGATTATTTCATCAGCATGATTCATATGTTGGGACACATCGGCGATAATTGATTCGTTTAGTGGTCCGCCCGTCATGTCTGAACCGGCAGCCCTTACGGTCACCGAGTGACCGGGATTTTCCCCTATCCATTTAACCAATGTCTTAAGGTCATCTGTATCCTTGGGAAATATCACAAGTTTAGGTTTAATTTCAAAGAGACTCGCGTCTCGTGAGTATTTTTTAAGTGTTATCTCGTCATCATAAACTTCCCCTTTAAAAAATTTTCTGATTTCTTCCGCTAATCTCATAGTTTATTGAAAAGTTTAAGTCGGTCACGAACTACCTTCTTCATCTCCTCTACTCCTTTTGCTAAGAATTTATAAGGCGCTATTTCGTCAGATTTAAGTCCCTCTTCCACTCCAGCTTTGTAGGCGAGTCTAATTTCTGTATTTATATGAACAATTCTAATGCCAGCATTTATGGCGGAGAGAATATCTACGTCGCTGTTGCCAGAGGCACCGTGGAGAACTAGGGGCACGTTAACGACATCTGCAATGGCCTTGATGCGTTCTATGTTTAAATTTGGTTCCCCTCCTTTGACCATGCCGTGGATATTGCCAACTGAGGGTGCAAATGTATCTATTCCAGTCTCTTCGATAAACTTTTTGGCATCTTCTGGTTTGGTTTGCATCTCTAGAGATACACCTTCTGGAATACTTTCTAAAACTTTTGAAGACTGGCCTATGAATCCAAGTTCCGCCTCTACTACAACACCACTTCCTTTAGATTTTGCATAAGATACACATTCATGAGTTATGGCTACATTTTCCTCAAGAGATTTGGCTGCACCGTCTATGATAACTGCATCAAATCCGGCATCTATTGCCAACTTAACCTTCTCTACCGAATAGGTGTGATCTGCATTCAGAAATACTGGCAAGCCCCTTGCCCTCTCTGCCTTAACTAGAGCTACAACTTCTGAAATACCAATGAAATCTCTCTCCCCCTCTGAAACCCCGATGATGACCGGAACATTGAGTTTCTTTGCTTCTTCAACCACAGCCTTGAATCCTTCCGAATCAGATATATTAAAGTGTCCCAAGGCAACCCGTTCTTCTTCCGCCCAGGTTAGGTATTCCCTTAAAGTTTTCATTACGATAATTATATCATGGTAGAATTATTCCTATGCATGACTTTGTAGCTATTGGCGATACTGTCACAGATGCTTTCATCAAACTTCATGAGGCCAGAGTAAACTGTGATATTGATCGGGAAAATTGCATCATTACTTTAGCTTTTGGCGAAAAGATTCCTTACGAATCGGTTGAAGTGGTTCGTGCTGTAGGCAATTGCGCCAATGCCGCTGTCGTCGCCTCTCGTCTGGAGCTTATGCCTGCCTTAGTATCGGATTTGGGAGATGATCAAAATGGCAAAGAATGTCTGGAAAGTTTGGAGAAAAACAAGGTGGATAAAATTTTTATAAAAATTCATCCCGGCAAAGAAACAAATTATCATTACGTCTTATGGTACGAAGATGATCGCACTATCTTGGTCAAGCATCATGAATACGAACGGATCTTTCCTGACGTGGGAGAACCAAAATGGCTTTATCTGACTTCTCTAGGAGGCGATACTTTGGAGTATCACGAACAAATCAAGAAATATCTCAAGAGTCATCCCAAAATTCGATTGGCTTTCCAACCCGGCACCTTTCAAATACAACTTGGTCCCGAAACCCTAAAAGATATTTATGCCGCTACGGATATTTTTTTCTGTAACGTCGGAGAAGCTGAAAAGATTCTTGGTCTAAATACTCTCGGAGTAAATGAGCTTCTCAAACGTATTCACGCTCTTGGGCCCAAAATAGTGATTATCACTGAGGGTACCAAGGGTGCCCGTGTTTTTGACGGAAAAAATTTCTACTTCCAACCGCCGTATCCGGATCCCAAGCCTCCATATGAACGTACTGGCGCTGGCGATGCTTTCGCCTCAACGACCGTAGTGGCTTTGGCGCTCGAGAAGGATCTGCCAACCGCTCTGGCTTGGGGGGCGATTAACTCAATGTCAGTCGTTCAGCAAGTCGGCGCCCAAAAAGGTCTTCTCACTCGCTCGCAAATAGAAAAATATTTAAAAGATGCACCTGCCAATTTCCAAACTCGGAAAATATAAATTTTAAATAAACACTTTACCCGCTATCGCGAGTAAATGGTATAATTGACATATGACACGGAAGGGAGTAATTCAGAAAAAGATATTACTACTTCTATTAGCGGGAGTTGCTTTATCATGCACGAGATCAAATAGAAAACATTTAAGAATTATTAAAGGTGTTAGAAATGAATGGAATAAAATAAATGATAGGGCTTTAAAATCTGCAATTAAGTCTCTGTATTTATCAAAACTTATTAGTCAGAAGAATAATAGAGATGGAACAACAACTTTTAAGCTATCAGGAGAAGGCAAACGTATAGCACTTACCTACGATATTGATAATATGAAAATACCTAGACAAATATGGGATAAAAAGTGGAGAATTGTGACTTTTGATATCCCTGAAAAGATAAAGAAGGTTAGAGAAGCGCTACGGTATCATTTGAAAAATCTAGGTTTTAAGGAATTACATCGGTCTGTATTCGTTTTCCCTTATGAATGTCGAAATGAGATTGAATATATCGTTGAATTCTACAATGCGAGACGTTTTATTAGATATATTGAAGCATATTATATCGATAATGAGTTAGATCTGAAGCATAAATTCGACCTTTTATAAATTACCTTTTACTTGCCATCGCTGTTAAAAGGTTGATTGACAGAAGTGCTATGGGAATGCTAATCTGTTCTTAGAAATACATCGGTACTTACCCCTAAAGGAGGAGTTATGAAGCCGAGCGACTTCGCAAAAATCATCAAGCAGGCAGAAAAACAGGTCCCGGTTGAAGTGCGAGCTCATGACCATCTTCTCAATCTCCGGTTTCGTGTAGAGACTCTTCACGTGGCTTTGAGAAAAAAGGAAGACTGGCTGGAACTCCGTAGACTGTCCAAGCGTGGAAAAAGGATTGCTATACGGTTCAAAGATCACGAGATGAAAAAATACTTTGGTGTTCTTTTCAACACAGCTTCTACCTACCTCGATTTTCCTGGTGATCGTGACCAGAAAGTAGAAGCTTATGCGTTGACTTAGATCTGTGGGCAATAGTAGCAAGGCGGTGATGGGTGCAAGCCCTCCCGCCTTTTTATTTTATTTTTTGTGCTGATTCCTTGTTCTCTATTTATTATCGTTTCAGAATTTTGGTGACTGCCTGGATGATACTTTTTGTTCCCATGCCGTAGTGCTCGATGAGTTCTTCGGGTGTGCCAGATTGGCCAAACTGGTCGTTTACTCCAATGAATTCCATTGGTACGGGGAAATTTTTTGCCAAACATTCCGCTACGGCTGAACCCATGCCGCCGCGAATTTGATGTTCCTCTACCGTAATAATTCTTCCAGTTTTTTGGGCAAGTTCTATAACAGCTTTTTCATCCAAAGGTTTAATAGTTGAGAGATTCATCACTTCCACTTCAATTCCCTTCCCCTCGAGTTCCTTGGTGGCAAGTAATGCTTTATGAAGTAGGGCCCCGGTAGCCGCAATACCTACTTGAGGTTTTGTGGATTGCCAGTATATTTGAGCCCTCCCTATCTCAAACGGTGTTGCTCCGGTTGTCATAATAGGAGTCTTTTCCCGCGCTAGACGAATATAAACCGGTGTCCCGGTATCGACGCTCGCAAGTGTGGCCTTCTTAGCTTCAATAGCGTCACACGGAGAAATAACTATCATTCGGGGTATAACACGGGTAATAGCGATATCTTCTATGGCTTGATGCGTACCGCCATCCGGTCCGACGGAAATTCCGGCGTGCGAACCGGCAATTTTGACAGGTTGGTTATTATAACAAATCGTCGTGCGAATTTGTTCCCAATTTCGGCCGGGAGAAAACATGGCATAAGAACTGATAAACGGAATCTTGCCCATAGCCGCAAGTCCCGACGCCACGGAAGCCAGATTTTGTTCGGCCACTCCCATTTCAATAAATCTTTCCGGAAATTTCTTGGCAAAAAGATCCATTTTTGTGGACTCCGTCAAATCAGCGCAAAGTCCGACAACTTGCAGGTTCTTCTCCCCCGCCTCTAAAAGTCCCTCGCTAAATCCTTGGCGAATGGGTATTTGTTCCACATTCTTGTCGAATAGTTTCGTATTTAATTTTAATTCCGGGTTTAACATTGAAAATTTTTCATTGGTGTTCGCTCCTAATTTTACCGCCCAACGTCCTTAATTCATTGATGGCCATAATCTCCTCCTCTTTGTTTGGTGGTTTACCATGCCAACGGTAATCTCGTTCAAATTCCTTCACCCCTTTGCCGGCAATAGTGTGAGCAATGATGACATTTGGTTTGCCAAATATTGCCCGAGCTGATTCAAAAGCATCGGCAATTTCTTCCATATTATGCCCGTCTATTTCAATGACGTGCCAGTTCCAAGCGCGCCACTTGTCTGATAAGGGTTCAAGGGGCATGACATTTTCAGTGTACCCGTCTATCTGAATGTTATTTCTATCCACCACGGCCACGAGGTTATGGAGCCTTTCTTTCCCAGCGAGCATGGCCGCTTCCCAAGTTTGACCGCATTCCAGTTCTCCATCCGAAAGAAGGGCGTAGATACGCCTATTACTTGTCAGACCATGATCAATTTTGTCAGCGAGCGCCATGCCAACGGCCTGCGAAAGTCCAGAGCCTAGAGGGCCGGAACTGGTTTCAAGTATTGATAAAAAATCGCGGTGAGGATGTCCTTGCAGGCGTGAGCCGAACTTTCTAAGCGTCTTCAGTTCTTTTATCGGAAAATATCCGGCGTGAGCCATCGTCGAATAAAGCACTGGACAGATATGACCGTTAGAAAGCACTAATCTGTCTCTCTCCGGCCAAGCCGGTTCTTTGGGGTTATGTTTAAGAGTATGAAAAAAAAGTACAGTGAAAATGTCAGCCATATCTAAGGGTCCCGCGGTGTGCCCAGAACCAGCATCCTCAAGAATGTCAATAATACTGATACGAATATCATTTGCTTTCTCCTCCAGTTGTTTTACTTTTTCGTCAGTGATTTCCATAAATCTTTAAAATCTGATCCAACTACCAATCTATCTGCGCCTGAATTTTTAAGTGCCTGATAATTCGTGGTATTTATACCGCCGTCCACACTGATCGGTAATCTCGGAAATTTTTCTTTGGCCATCTTTATTCTATCAAAAATTCGTTCGTCTAGCGGACGCCCTTGCGCACCTATCTGGGCGATAGACATAAGGTGAATAAAATCTATTTGAGAAATAAGTGGAAATATTTTTTCGATAGGGACGTCAAGTTCTACGCCTAGACCAATTTCCGTCCCTATCAACTTGGAGGCTCGGCTTCCAAGTGAGTGGAGGATAATTCTTTTGGCTCCCCTTTTTACCCATTTATCAATAATTTGACCTGGTTCCTTAACCATCAAGTGCGCTTCAAAATCTCTGCCTATGCCTATATTGGTCCAGATATCTATTTCGAGCACATCTATATGTACAAACTTTATTTCTTGTGGTATATCAGCAAGTTTTAATTTTAAATCAGAAGCGTCAGTAGCAAGTATGGCTGGAATAATTTCACCCATGAATACGATCCATTTTAGCGATACGTCTTTTGTATTTCTCCGTGTTTTTAAATGGAGTATTGAGCCATTCTTTAACAGCTTCCTGCATCTCCGTTTCGGTGATAAATCTTGCGCCTAGTGAAAGTATGTTGGCGTCATTATCTGCTCGGGAAATCTTAATGATAGATTCATCTTCCTCCTTGACCACGCATTGCCCTCGACCGTAATAAACCGTGGCGCGGACATTTCTAAACTTGTTGGCCGCCATACCCTCTCCTTGACCGGAACCGCCCAACACAATCCCCCTAACTTCGTTAGGATGCATAGATACCTCGCGAGCTACCGGAATGATGAAATCCGGATAATCATCTTCTTCGTTGTATTCAAATGGACCCTTATCCTCTACTTCATGGCCAAGTTCTTTCAGATATTGAATAAGCTTATCTTTAAGTCCAAACCCCGCGTGATCCGATCCGATATAGATTTTCATATTATTTATATTCGGATAATTTTTTCTTTAATTCTGGAATACGAGTTTGTATTGTTTCCCAGATTACATCAATATCCAGATTAAAATAGGCATGCACAGTTTTATCTCTAAAGCCCATTATCTTTTTCCAAGGCACGTCTATTTTAGATTTTGTCTCTTCAGAAATTTTTTTTGAGATCTCTCCAATTACTGTAAGCTGCATTAAAACTGCGCTCTGCGTCTTTTCATCCCTAATGAACTCATCTTTATCGCAATCGATGATGTACAATTCTAACTTTCGAATAGAATCCAAAATTTGATCCACATAGACTCCATCATCTTTCATATATTGTTTTTAGTTCTTGGATAATATATGGTGCTATAAATTTATTAAGGCTTTTGTTCGTTATAAGGTCCACTTTTTTCTGGAGTTTTTTTTCAATTTCATCTTGTAGGTCTATATATGCATATAAATCCATGGGCCTTCCCAATTCTACAAGCAAATCTACGTCGCTGTCTGAATGATCATCTCCGCGAGAAACCGAACCAAAAACAGACGCCTTTTTAATACCATAAGCGCGTAATATTGGTGATAGTTTCTCTTTTATTTCCATAATACTCATAATATGATCATTATATCATAAATAATAGCATGATCTTATCCGATCCGATATAGATTTTCATATTCTTCTTTTGGATTGTGCTAAAGAATAGATTAAGTAAAAAAGTAACGTAACGCCAACACCAATTAGTAAACCGCTCGTTTCTTGACAATAAGAAGGAATTGTACAATGACCACCAATTTCTGTAATTCTACAACTCCGTCGACTACAAAATGAAGTCCATAAAAAACCTGATGCGAGGAAAATAAGAAGTGTTGAGGAAATCTTTAAAATATCTAGTTTAAAGAAACCTAGTTTCATAATTTTATAGCAACCCTCCTCACATGCTCCACTAATGTTGCTGCATATCCTGCTTCGTTGTCATACCAGGAAAAAACTTTTATGAGGTCGTCACCAAGTGTGCGGGTCAGGGTCAAATCCACAATCGCGCCATAGGGCTCACCGATTATATCGGTTGAAACAATAGGATCTTCTGTGACTTTCAAACTCTTTGACCAACGTGGATCGTTTGCGGTAGTTTTGAAAACTTTATTTATTTCATCCACAGAAACTTTTTTATCTGTAAGCACGGTCATGATAGAGAGCGAGCCGGTTATGGTTGGCACACGAATGGATTCAGCTTGGAATTTATTTTCTAACTCCGGTATCGATTGAATTACGGCTTCGGCCGCGCCAGTTGTAGAAGGTACGATATTTACGGCGGCCGCCCGTCCTCTTCTTAAGTCTTTCATATCCGGTCCGTCAACCAACTTTTGACTAGCTGTATAACCATGAACGGTAGTCATTACCGCGCGTTTGATGCCGAAATTTTCTAAAATTATTTGCATTACGGGCGCGACCGAATTAGTGGTGCAGGAAGCGTTACCGGTAATTGGATTTTTCGTGGAAAATCTGTCATCGTTTACACCAACGAGCGCCGTGACAACATCGTCTCCTGTGGGAGCCGTAATCACAACCCTTTTTGCTCCGGCGGCAATGTGCGCTCGAGCTTTCTCCGTGCTTGTAAATAAACCGGTTGATTCCACCACGATATCCACACCCAACGAGTTCCAAGGAAGTTTCATTGGATCTTTCTCGGCAAGAAACTTCACACCTTTAGGATCTTTTTCATATCGTCCATACACAGAATCATATCTTAGAAGATATTTCAGCGTCTTGGGGTCAGCCAAATCGTTTATTGCCACTATTTCTAAATCTTTATCGCCGAACACGGCTCGGAAAAATGCCCGGCCGATTCTCCCAAACCCATTAATTGCCACTCGTGTTGACATTTGATTATTGGTTATATTGTACCACGGCGCCTATACCAATATTATACTTGTCGCTGAACCCGGCGGGAAGTTCCAAGACATATTTAATAGGTCGATCTGGATAGAAAATTTGTGGAAAAGTTTCCGGTGATGTCTTCTTTTCTATACCAACTATTTTTAGGTTCTCGTCAATCCAGACAATATCGATGCCAAAACGCATATCTTTCATCCAGAATCCGTATTGAGATGGACTGTCAAATATAAAGAGCATGCCCATACTCTCTGACAATGCCCTTCTACCTGATAAACCTTTTTCACGTGTCTTTGGGGTATCGGCGATCTCAACTTCTATGTTTGTATTATTTATCTTGATAACTTTAATCTTGTCGTCTCTCGTGGATGTTCGTCCGAAAAATAAAAAAACTGATCCAAATATGATTGTCAGTCCTAAAATTAAAAAAAGAAAATCTTTCATTGTGATAGTATAACTCTTCGATTGGCTCAGAGTAAACAAAAAAGCCCCTGAAGGGGCTTTTTTGTTTACTTACATAGGTCGACGATCGCGAGGAGCGCGAGGTTCCAGCGGGCGAGCAACATTGACAGTCAATTTTCTTCCTTCGAAGTCTTGACCATTGTACATGTTGATAGCTGCTTGGGCCTCATCGTCATTTGACATCTCGACGAATCCGAAACCTTTACTTCTGCCGGTCATGCGATCAATGATAATTGATGCAGAGGAAACAGACCCAGCCTTAGCAAACAAGTTACTAAGGGCTGCTTCTGTCGTGGAATAAGGAATTCCACCGACGTATAGCTTTGTTGCCATTTTTTTGTGCCGACATTATATTAACCATGTAAGTGTCGGGCCAATCTCATCTCGCGCTCTCTTTGCCCCTCCCGCCTTCGCCTTAAGCTACGGCGAGGTAAAACAAGTAACCTCTCAACGAGAACCTTACATGTTTGGCATTATAGCGGATAAACAAAAATTTGTAAACCTTGCTATAAAGTGCCGGTTTTTTCCCATTTTAAAATTTGTCTTGCAAGCTTGTAACGAGTTTTGGGCGTCCAATGTTTAAGCAGGAAATTTTCTCCCAGAGAAATATCTTGTGGCTGGCTCGGTAAACTCTCTCCGAAGAAAAGTCGTTTGGCTATGTCCAAATATTGTCTTTCGGCTTTATCATTTAGTTCGCAAAATAAATCTCTCGGAGATTTTGAAAGATTCGCTCTGATGGTAGCTAAAATATCTCCTCTATCTACTCCTGCTTTAGCATAATGAATGGTCGCCCCGATTCGTTCCGGTTCACGGCGCATTAGGGCGCGCTGATTGGCTATCGCCCCGCGATAATAAGGACAAAGACCCATATGTAGGTTGATTGCCCTTTTGGCCGTAGCAAGGATATGCGGTCTTACAATGGCACTACCCCAGATAACCATAAGATCCGGAGACAATTCTTTTAGAATTTTATAAACATCCTCTCTGTTTATAGACACGGTTTCCAACGTTTTAGGAAGATATCCCGATTCGGAGATCTGCGCGCTTCGTTCTCTGAAATATCCAAGAGCGGTTTTAAGAGATTCATCGGCCCGCAACAAAATGGCGTAAAAAATTTCTCTGGGCAGGGCCCAAAATCCCACCGATTTATATAAACGTTTGAGTCTCTCTATTAGAGAAGCGTGATTTGGTCTTGGTTTCTGGATAACCACTAAGTCCACTTGTCCACCTGTTATCTTGTGAAGAGAATTGGCAAAAATCCTTTTGTCTTCACCCGGAATGGTAATAATAACAATACCCATACAGTAGAAACATCATACATGATCCAAAACTTTTGAGTGAAGGCGAGAACCGGAGCGGAAAGCATGCCCCGTAGTGAACGCGAAGTGTTCTACTACTGGGGGACGATTTCAAGTTTTTCTTTGCCGGCAAATTCTAAACCAAATCTTTTTTCTTTTCCTCAAATTCCTTCTTGTCTATCTCGCCCTTGGCGTATCGTTCCTTCAAAACTTCAAGCGCAGATTTTTCGTGATTGTGCGTGCCGTGCGATTGGCTTGTGAGCCATTTGATAAGTGCGACAGTACCGGCGATTATCAATACCCACCACAGAACCATAAAAATCCAGCCAAGAAATCCGAAACCCCACATCCCCGAACCAAAAGCTCCGCTTTGATACGGGGCAAGCATATTCATCATCGGCATCCAGCCGCCGCTTCCAACGGGAAAGGCCGCCGAGGTATCGCAACCGGAGAGCCGTTTACCCATGACAATATGGATTTGTTCTTCGCCTTCCTCGCCGTGTGTCTGTATCATCATCGCATTCATTGTCGCGTGCGAATCTCCGGCCATTTGGCCCATAAAATATTCACCGAGAGTTCCAAAATTGTCATCGGATAAATCCTTGCAAGCCAGTTCTTTAGTTTGGAGTTTTTCCAAAACCACTTTCCCCTCGGCTTCTTCGCGAGCGGTATGGCCATCTGAAACTGTTGCGGTATTTCCCATCATTCCTTGAGCAAAAGAAAAGTTGGGGAGTAATGCAAAACTGAAAATAAAAATAAAAATAAAAATTGTGATAAAAAAGATTTTTTTCATAAGCTATTTCGCGTTATTGATAATATTTTGAACAATTTGGTCAATTTCTTTTGGCCTCTCGCCTAAATCAGCCTGCGGGAAAAATTGTGGTAGAACAATCGGCCGCATACCGGAAATAAAAGTTTGCCCGTCTTTTACATAAACATTTATCTTGCAGGGCAAACAAAGTCCTATTTTTATATCCTTATTCAGAAACTCGTTGGCAAATTTTGCGTTGCAAAACTCAACAATTTTAAACGGTTCCCGTTCAAACCCTTTCTCGGCTAAGGTCTTTTGTACATCGTGAACATACAAAACCCGCATACCGGCTTTGGCAATTTCATCTTGCACGCTTTGAACCGCCGCATCAAAAGTTTTCGTTGTAGTTGTGGTGTAATCGAATTCCATAAACTTAATTGTATCATGCTTTCAAAATTATGACTTTAGAAATCTTAATTCTTTCAAGAAAAGCCCGCTTTTGGCCTTACTGAATTCAAAACGGCTTGAAATTTCCTCGAAAAACGGCTGGCGAGCCCGCGTAGCGGGCGAGCCAATGACTTCATTTCCTAACTGGCGGAGGGTGAGGGATTCGGACCCTCGGTGCCTTGCGGCACATACGCTTTCCAAGCGTACGCACTAGACCTCTATGCGAACCCTCCCTTTATAACTTATTTATATCACAATTAACCAAATTTTCTATAAGTGTAAAATGAATGCGACCGCTGTCAGTTAACACTTTTTATTATACAAGATTACATAAGCTTAAACTTATGTTTGAGTTCTAGTTCGTTGTCTATATGTTGCGCCTCGATATACCTAACAAAACGTCTTGCATTATGAAATTCAATTAAATACTCGATTTCCTTATGACACTCAAATGGTAAAACAAAAACTGAATGTTGTAATTCTCTAAACCCAAGCTTTTTGAGATGATAGCGCAAGATCTCCCGGACTTGCTTCAATTTTTCTGGTATATCGAAGATCACTATTCTCCATGTTTTATCCCAAGGGTGTCTTGAAATAACTAAATTATTCAAATCATAAGTTAGCGCCAAATGTTTCCCTTTTTCTGAAAGTATTAAAGTGGTTGTACCATCCCTATTGCTCTTTTCTCTTACCAATTTAGATTTATAAAGAGAATCAATTGCTGATTCTAGTGCCCTCTTATTTATCATTTTCCACTCCTTCCTGACTTCCCTGATGATTCTAAAGTGCGCCTTCGGCGACCTAGAGAGTCCTAAGCTCAAACCAGCTAATAATAAAAGTATAACCTTCTTCTGTATTTCTCCTGTTCGTTTCATATCTATTAATTGTATCAAATGAAAGCGGTCGCTAGCATTTAACACTTTTTCCTTTATTTAAAGTGAGAAATCCTGGATTCATTTCCATCTCTTGTTTGTATCAATGCTCGGATTCTTTCCTCAACCGGCGGATGGGTCATGAATAAGTTATTAAGTTTGGAAGTTTTTAAGTTGCCGAACGGGTTGGATATAAAGAGATGAGCAGTCGCATGATTGGCTGCGCGCATCTCGGTAGGATCGGCGGAAATTTTGCGTAGCGCGTTTGCCAAACCTTCCGGATATCGGGTTAAAAGCGCGCCGGAAGCATCGGCTAGAAATTCTCGCTTGCGCGATATTGCCAATCGGATAAGAGTGGCGGCAATGGGCGTTAAGATAGCCAAAACAAAACCAATGATTAATAAAATCCCACCGCTATTATTATTTCTATTACGACTACCACTCCACATCTGCGAGCGAAGAAAAAAATCCGAAAGCAGGGCGACAAAACCGGCCATGACAACCGCAATGGTTGAAAGCAGCATATCACGATTACCAATATGAGAAAGTTCGTGAGCGATTACTCCCTCAAGTTCATTTTTATTGAGAATATTAAGAAGTCCGGCAGTGA
>Ga0209541_10006874_pt1 | contig 19266 bp, 5 predicted proteins | sample RifCSPlowO2_01_FD_184027 | JGI IMG/M metagenome (GOLD analysis project Ga0209541, IMG submission 184027) | Groundwater microbial communities from Rifle, Colorado - Rifle CSP2_plank lowO2_0.1 (SPAdes) (version 2) | ecosystem: Environmental > Aquatic > Deep subsurface > Groundwater | place: Rifle... | reverse complement strand
GAGGCAGGCCGTGGCCCAGGGCGCCGAGGACGCCGCGCGATTGAATGCACCCCTGATTAACTTCTACCAGCAGTCCTTGCGGGAACTCAGGGCCTTGGAGACCCGGGAACTCACGCAACAACCCATCATCTCCCAGCCAGAGCGACCCGTCGTCGACGGGCGAAAGGCGGCCCTACAGAAAGGCATTGAGAGAATGGAGGCCGACATCAAACAAGTTTACGGCGCGGAACGAGGCACGCAAATCATTAAATCCATGAGGGAAGTGGCTGATGCCGAGGCCACGCTGGCCCGGTTGCAGGCCGCCGCCGTGGACAAGCCCCTAACATCAACCCAGGACGGCCAAATTCGGCCCCTTGACAGGGAAAAGATTACCGAGCCGCCGAAGGCGGCTGCAGGCTCAGCTGAGGCGGTCGAGGTAGCAACAAGACTCGAGGCCGCGAAGACCCAGTTGGCTGCCCTGAAGAAACAAGCGGAAGCGCAGGCCAAGAAGATAGCTGACCTGACCGATGAATTGAACAGCTTGCGGGCTTCGGGTGGCGCAAAAGTGCCGGAACTCGAACAAAAGCTTATCCCAGAAGCAAGAAGGGCACAACAGGCACTGGCAAGGCAAATCGATGACCTTGAAAAGGAAATTGCTGCATTGACTGCGAAAGCGGCTGCAACTCCGGCGGCAACCATGCCGGGCGCCGGCGCGGAACCATCCGGGGTCACGGAGGCAAGGAAGTGGCTGGCAGAAGACCAAAAGGAAATCGCAAAACTCGACGGAGACCTCAAGGCGGCCCAAGCAAGGCTCAACGACCCCAAGGCTTCGGCCGAGCAACTGGCTAACGCGCGACGCAACGTGGCAAGAATTGAAGACGACTTGAAAGCGGCACGCGCGCGAGCGGTAGAAAACCAGGGAATCATTGACTGGTGGACGGGCACTAGCAAACCAGTCGTTGCAGAACCAATTGGTCCGCCCCTCGCGAGGCTTGCGGAACCCGGAGGGGCCAAGGAAGGCGGGGCTGCTGTGGGAGGGGGAGCACCGGCGACCGGCGGCACGACCGTGGCACCAGGCACGGGTGCAGCTCCAGGCGCCGCGGCAGCGGCCAAGACCACGGGAGACGCCGTGCGGTTCTGGTCCTGGGCGCGGTTGCGGGGTAGCATGGCCCGATTGCTCAGCAACTTCAAGGGCTGGGCGGGCGCGTTACGGGCCACGCAACTCATTGCCCACGCGCACCCCGCGACCTGGGTGGCGGTAGGCATTGGCCACATGCTGAGAGCCACTGGCAAGGGCATTGCCTGGAGCGCGGACAAGATTGGCGTAGCCGAACCGATTCAGGCGGCTGGCAAGGCAGTAGCTGCCAAGTTCGCGCCGGCCGCGAAATGGTTTAAGACGGCGCAGGACTGGAAGACGGTAAACACGGCTTGGAAGGCATTCCGGGCCGCCAAGGGCGCCAAGGCCGGAGCCGTTGCCGCGGTGAGGGTGGCAGGCAAGTTTGGCGCATTCGCTACCACGAAGACGGGTTCGGTGCTGGTGAAAGCCGTTCCCTTCGTGGGATGGGCGCTGGCAGCAGGCGAAGTCATCCAGCAAGGCATTGCCTGGTGGCAGTTCAGCAGCGAAGCCAATGACTTGATTGCGGGCCTCAAGGGAGGCCGGGGCAACCAGGTCGAGGTAGCGGCCAGCTATGGAGTCAATGCAGGCAACGCATACTTAATCATCCACCCGGGCCTCCGCCCCCTGGAAAAAGAACCCTCCATGCCCTTGAACGACGAGGATGCCACCGTGTTCTCGGGCAACACCGTGTTGTTCCAGGCCGGGGCCAAGGAAGCCGAGAAACTGGGCCGGACCCTGTACTATACGTTCAGCGGCCGACCGTACGCGGCTGACCCGGGTTACTTGGACGCGTTGTCCTTGAAGCGGCAGGCCACTGCCTTGGACGGCAAAACCATTGACCACAGCCTCAAACTGAGGCCGCCCGCACAAGGCCAAAAGAATGCGAGCCCCACACGGTTCGAAGGCCTGTACGATTTATGCAACGGCAAAGCCTATGCAGAGGACTGCTATAAGCCGTTCTACTACGCGTTGAACAAGAAGTCCGTGAAACTCGAGGCCGGCAACGGCGGCGACTCCTATGGGTTGGACGAGGCCCGGAAAATGATTGCCTGCTCGGAAGCCTTTGACGAGGGCAAGGACAAGGACCCGGCCTACGCGTACTGCGCGGACTTCTACAAGGAGAACGCGGACTACTTCATAGACAAGGAACGCAACGACCCCATCACGTGCATGGGCAACGGCACCTGCACGACCCTCGCCATTTACGACCTGGAAGTGGACGGCGATGACCCCGAAAAGTCCATGACCTACCACCTCGAACTCGACAAGCAGGTCAACCCCGGCTCGGACGACGAATGGATTGGCAGCAACTTCGGCTTGCCGAGCTACGGCGAGTACAAGAACGCCGTGGAAGCCTATGTCATGGGCAGGGACAGCGACACGAAACGCATCAGCGATGCAATGGTGAAACTCAAAGACGAGTACAAGCTGTTAAGGCTACTCGACGAGGGCTTTGATAGGGAATACGACAAAGTGGATGGCGGTGAACAAGGCAACAACCAGTCGTTCTATACATTGCTGGCAGAATTCAAGAAGTTGGACCCCGATGTCGGCACCGTCATTGACGACGTCCTGAAAAACCACGGCATTGTCTTTAGCCCAACCTATGGAATTTACAATGGAACCAATGCCATGGAGATGAGCATCACGCTGAAGGACCCCTCGGCCTGGTTTAACCAGAACCTCACGGACATGCCGGGTGACTGGAGTGTGCCCGCCACCAAGGTCGTGCTCACCAAGGTCTACCATGTCCCGGCAGCTCCCGACCCCAAGGGCTATCCTTACCTCTCGCTGGTCAAGCTGCCGGAGGACCAGGACTACTGGTTTGCCTGGAAGTGCGGCTACCAGAACCAGCACGAGGCCTGGTACAAGAAACTCGGCAACGGCGTCATGTGCGCGGGAGGCCACCTCGAGAACAACGCCGGCGTGTACACCAACTGATTGCTGGAAGGGGGTACGGCCCATTCTAAGTCCATGCGGCCGGATACCTCAAAGCGTCAAGGAAATGCCCGTGGAATTCAACCCCCAGCCAAAGGCGAGAAAAACAGGCTTTTTTAAAAACGGCAGGGTTAAATTTAAATAATGCTTTGGGTTTAGTAGTAGTTGATGTGGGTTGAAAGGCAAGCAGGCCCTGGCTTCAGGCAGTTGGACGCGCTGTACAAGATAGTGGCCGTCATCGGCCCCCGGCAGGCCGGAAAAACCACTTTCCTCCGGGAGCAAATGGCCAAGGGGAGGGACGTGTCTTACGTCAGCCTCGACGACCCAAGCGCCAAATCCCTGTTCGACGGCGACGTGAAAAGGTTCGAGCAACAGTACTTGGCCAAGGACCGCCCAACCATCATTGACGAAGTGCAATATGGGAAGGAAGCAGGAATCAAGCTGAAGTACCTGGCGGATGCGGGTTACAAGCTCTGGGTGAGCGCCTCCTCGCAAGCGCTTTTGGAGGCAAGCGTGCTTTCCCACCTCACGGGACGGGTCGGAATCCTCACGCTTCCCAACTTCAGCCTCGGCGAGTTCCTCTCCGCGAAAGGCCAGAAAGCATTCGTCGCCGACATCCTTCGGCGGCACGTGTGGGAGCACGCGGTGTACGGCGGTTACCCGGCGGTGGTGCTGGCGGAATCGCCGGAAGCCAAGAAGACCCTCCTGAAGAACCTCTTCACCACGGCTCTTCTAAAGGACACTTTCATGGCATTCGGCATCAACGACCAGGAAAAACTCGAACGGCTCGCCAAATACCTGGCCGCGAACATCGGCACGGAGATAAACTATGGCGCCATCTCCAAAAAACTCGGCATCAGCACGCCCACGCTCCAAAAATACATGGATGCACTCGAAAAAAGCTACCTCATCACGCGGGTAAGGCCCTATTTCACGAACAAGGGCCTCGAGCTGGCCAAACAACCCAAGCTCTACTTCAACGACACTGGCATGAGAAACGCGATCATGGATGCCTTCCCGAACGAACTCGAAAACGAGGGAAAGATGTTCGAAAACTACGTGCTCAACGAAATCCGGAAGGCCGGCTTCACCCCAAACTACTGGAAAAGCAAGAGCAAGGCCGAAGTCGACTTCGTCGTGCAGAAAGAGGGACGCCTCATCCCCATTGAAGTCAAAACGTTTGCGGCCGGAAAAATCGAAAGAAGCCTCCGCTCGTTCATCGAAAAATACAAGCCCAAAAAAGCGCTGGTCGTGGCATACGAAGGTGAAAAAGTGAAAACGGTCCTCAATGGATGCGAGATAAGCGTGATAACCGCGGACGAAATCCCGGCGCAACTGGACTAAAAGCGGGGCATTCGTTGGGGGCTCAAAAGCAAGGCAGCAGGCAGGCAAAGGGTTTATTAAATACTTTAATATACTACTTCGTCAGCCATTAATTATAGCGGGTGAAATAGGTAATGGGTTTGTCGGAGATGTTAGGCGGCTTTTACTCGGCCTTGGAGGAGCGGTTCTTTGGCTTCGCCGACTTCCTGGACGGCAAGGGGCTCCCGGTCTACGGCTTGATTGACGCGTTGGAACAACGCGGCATTCCCGCCTTCCCCGTGTTCACCGCCTTGTTCTTGGTGGTGTTGGGCCTGGTGCTGGGCCTGGTCTTCGTGGGCACCAGCTATGACGTGCAATTGACCACTCATTTCGTGGACCAGTTCAGCCAGCCGGTCAGCGGCGTGCAAGTCCAGGTCAAGGGCGAGGACGGCAAACGGTTTGCCCTCGAAAAAGACGTGCTACGCGACGGGGAAACGGTTGCCGTTAAGGGCGTGCCGATTGGCGCGACCCTGATAGTCGTGGGCGCCAAGGAAGGTTACCTGTCGGGTTCCGGCGAAGTCAAGGTCAACGAGAAGTCTGCCAGCGTGGCCGTGCAGTTGCAGAAGGAAGTCAGCACCATCCTGGGAAGGCTCTCCCTGGTTGACTCGCAGACCAAGGACCAGATAAAGAACGCGAAGGTCGTGGCACGGCTTTCCACGGGCGAGGAAATCTCCTGCGAAGTCGAAGGCAACGGCCTGGTGTCCTGCCTCGGCGTTCCCGAAGGCGAGGACGTGGAATTGAAGGTCTACGCGGACAACTACGAGGAAAAGGCGTTCGTCCTGCGGTTCTCCGAGGGCTCGACCTCGGAACTGGAGGTTCCGCCCAAGGCCAGCGCCACCATCGGCTTGTCCAACGCGATTTTCAGGGTGTTCGACGCGGACTCGAAGACCCTGGTGCCCGAGGTCTCGGTCAAGGTGTATGACGCCAAGAGCGGCGAGCTCATCCTGGACGACGTGGACGAGGACGGGGAATACTTCACGAAGATAGCCAAGGGCACGAGCATCCGGTACGTGGTATCCGCGGAGGGCTACATTGCCTTCGACTCCTCGGTTGAACTCATCAGCAAGACCCTGCGGGACGACAGCGAGGTCGTGCAAGTCGAGCTCCGCAAGGGCGGCGCATCCATTCACGTCACGGTCACGGCGCAGGACAGCAGCCTCGTGTTGTCCAACGCGGCCGTGGAATTGTATGACGCGCAAGCCGAGTTCATGGACTCGGGCTTGACCCAGTTCGGTGGAGACGTTTACTTCCGGAACCTGGACGCGCAGCAAAAGTACTACGTCACGGCCAACGCGGAACGGTATCTGCCGGCCCGAATCGAGGTCAACGCCCAACAGCAAACCGAGTACACCCTTCCGTTGGCGCGGGCCGCGCCTGACAACTCGACTACCCTGAGCGTGTTCGTCTCCGACTCCAAGGGCGATGCCGCCAACGACGCGGTGCTGACCTTCTACGAGTCCGTGGCGGGGGGCGAGTTGCCGTTAGGCGTTTCCCAGACGAGGACCGACATCACGGGCTACGCCAAGGCGGTGGTTCCCGTCGGCAAAACGCTGTTGGTCACGGCCGTCAAGGAAAACGAGAAAGGCGAGGCCTCCCTGGCAACGGATGCGAGGGCCGAGAACCGGCTTGAAATCTTCATGAAAACCGACCGAGGCGTGTTCGCCTTGTCCTTGGTGGACGCGCAGGGCCAGCCGATGGCGGCGGGCAACATCGTGGTGTCGTCCACGAGCGGCAACGTCCTCTACTCGGGCCCGGTAACGGGCGGCACGGTGTACTTCAACCCCGGCGGCTTGAAGACCGTGAAAGTGAGTTACACGGGCCGGGATGGCGCGTTGTTCGAGGAAGAGGTCTTCGTGGAAGGCAAGAATGCCTTGAGCCTCACGATTGGCGAGCAGAAGGTCACGGGCCTGGCCCCCGAAGTCCAGTTCATGGGCTTCGAGGACCCCAACGGGAACAAGGTGGAGGGAATCGTCAAGGGCCAGGACTATTACGCGGTGTTCAAGACGGCGTGGCCGGACGGGAAATACGTGGGCGGCATGCACTTCCGGTTCGGGCCCGACGAAATCAGGTTCGCGGACTCCAGCGATGCGGGCATCATTGGCTTCACGGGCCTGGCTCCCAGGTTCGCGTATGGACGCAGTTACACGCCGCAGCCGAGTCCCGGCTTCGAAGGCATTGACTTGCGGAACCGGGGCTTGCCCGGGGAATACAACCGGTGGCTGGAATTGTATCACGAGGGAGGCGCGGCGGAACGCGTGTACAAGGTGCGGTTGAAAGCCAAGGAAACCGCTGCCAGCAGCTCGTATCCCCTGTATTACCGGGCCTGGACCCGGATTGGCTCGGCCTATTATAGGCTGCCCAGGGATCCGTTGTTGGAGGGCCTGGAGTTCTCCGCCCAGCGCACGGGCTTGTACGCGGAAACCAACCGCGTCGACGTGCCGGTGTTCAACGCCCGGCCCACCTGCAAGGACGAGTTCTGCGCGACCTACCGGTTCCTCGCCGAAGACGGGACCGTGTTCGAGGCCGGCAACTTCCACGCGGTGGTGGGGAACAAGTATGCCTTGGAAGTCGAGGTCGCGCCCGCACGGGAAGTCAGCGTCACGGTCAAGGGCGCGACTTCGAGGAACGCGCCCAAGATTTTCTTCACGGGTTACGGCGTGGAACAGTTCGCGGACTTCCCGGATAAGGATTCGACGGACACGGACCTCACGGCCAAGGACTTGAAGGTCTTGCCGGGCGGCCCGGTCCAGGTGCGGCTCTACTTCAAGGCCGTGGAAAAGGGTTCGGCGGCCTTGACCGTGCAATTGATTTCGGCCGTGAGCGCGGTGACGCAGAACTTCAACTTCGAGGTCAGCCAGGACCAGGGCATGACGGCCACGGTCTCGCCCGACCGCGTCCTGGTCGGACAGGACTTCACGGTCTTGTTGAAGGCCGGGGACGGTTCCTTTGTTGAGCGGGCGGTCCTGACGTTCTACGGCGAAGGCAACGCGCCCCTGCGGGTCATCCAGGGCACGGGCACCGTGAACAAGGGCTTGAACGGCTTGTACCTAGTCAAGAACGCTTTTCCCGCGGGAACCCTGCGGTTCACGGCCAACGCGGCCGACTATAAGCCCCTGGAAGGCGTGGTCGAAATAGGCCGGGACGGGGTGTTAACGGCGCCGCAAGCCGTGGAAGTCAACATCCCCAAGGGGCAGAAGAACGCGGACGAGCGGTTCGACTTGCGGAATACCTCTTCGGACCGCGTGCAGGACCTCACCGTTGAAGTCGTGAAGATAGGGGACTTCCCGGAGGACCTGGACCTGCGGGTTACGCCGCCGAACGCGATTGAACCCAATGCCAGTGGCAAGGTGACGGTGGCAGGCGAGTACAGCGGCAAGGCCGAGCGCGCGCACGGCGAAGCCGACGTGATTTTCAGGGGACGGATTTTTGGCAAGTTCCGCGTCGAAGCGCAGACGCGGGTGGTGCTGGACTACAACCGGCCGCTGGACCCCAACTGCGTGGAATTCAGTTCGGCGCGGCTCGTGACCTACCTGTTGACCGAGCCGGCGAGCACGCAGGCCGTGCAGATTACGGCGAAAAACAAGTGCGCCACGGAAGTCGAGTTGCAGTCAGCCGTGGTGCCGGTGGGGGTGCCTGACCAGAGCATCCGCGTGGCCGTTGAAAACCTCTTGCTGGGGCCGGCGGGAAGCCAGACCGACACCCGGACCATCAACGTCAGCGTGGTCAACGAACTGGAACGGAATTACGCGGAAAAGCAGCGGTTCCTCTACGACGTGTGGTTCAGGAGCGACTTGTTGTCGAAGTCCCTGCCCTTGGAAGTCGTGTTGTGGAACAAGGACTCTGCCTTGCAGGTGTCCAGGAACATCGACGTTTACCTGTCGGATACTGGCGTGGGAGAGGCCAAGGTCACGGTGCCCATTTATGCGACCAACGTGGGGTACGCGGACATCCAGAACCTCAGCTTCTCGGTGGGGGGAAGGTTCCAGTCCGGGAACGCCAAGATCGAGATTGAGCCCAAGTTCCCGGTGCAGGTGCTGCGGCGGGGCCAGAGCCTCATGCCCCCCTATTACGTGGTGGCGAGGGCGCAGCGGACCGAGAAGACCACTCCCCTGGACGTCCAGGAGATCGGGATGCGGGGCATCATCAACGGGAAAACCCATGACTTCGGCCCCATAATTGTCACGGTGCACATCTCGCCCAAGCAATGCCTGGTGGTCAGTCCCGCGTTTATTGAGTTCAAGTCCAAGCGGGCCACGGAAGGGGCCTTGCAGGAAGCCCTGACCGTCAAGAACAGTTGCGCGGAAGAGGTCCGGGTTTTGGGCGCGGAACCCAAGCGGATTGGCGCCAACGAACTGGATTTGGCGGTCAAGGACACGGTGCTCTTCCCCGGGGCCTCGACCACGGTCAATTTGACGCTCAAGAAGAACGAGGCCTACTTCACGTCGAGCCCGGTGCCGGTGTACTTGCGCGCGTTGCTGGTGCGCAGCAACAAATTCGTTTCCTCGCAGCCAATCAGCGTGCAGCTGGAGTTGGGCAAGTCGGCCACGCTCAAAGGCGAGGCCGCCACCGAGCCCGAGGAAATCCCGGTGTGCGACAAAAACGAGCGGAAAAAGGTTTCCTTCCCCAAAATCGCGAAGCAGGCGGACTGCGACAAGGCTTACTGCGATGCCGAGCAGTTGGGCCAGTTCCTGGCCAAGCGCATCCAGGAAAAGCTGCGGGACGCGCAGAAGCAGATTACCGCGCACTACAAGAACGAGGTCGCGAACACGGGTTGCTATGCGGACAACGCGGCCCTCAACGAAGGCTATTGCCTGTTCGAGAACCTGGGCTTGCGGCCCGACAAGTTCGAAGTCTATTTCGCGAACGACGTGCTCAGCGTGGAAGCGTTGAAGGACGGCTTCGCGAAGAAGGCCCCGGAGTTGAACGCCTACAACGTCAAGTTCCCGGCCACGGAAGACGAGTACCGGCAGAGCCTGGCCACGGGCTACGGCAAGCAGCTCTTCTTCTCCGACGCCTTCGAGGGCTGCGGCCTCTACAAGGCCCGGCTGTCGGGCGCGGTCAAGGTGCAGGGCGGGAGAATGATTACAGATGCCATGGATGTTTACCTGGATTTGCGCTCTGAATTGGAGGAAGGCGAAAACGTGCGGCAGTTGACCCAGCAATGCGAGAACAAAATCCAGAACGCGATGGCGTTCCTGCCCCTGGACGCGGGCTACTCGGCGGACAACACGCGGAACGCCTGGCCCGGCCTGGTGACTTATGCGGACGACAAAATGGAGGGCCTGGCCAAGGAGTTCGCGTCCTCCCTGTTCAACTCGGACAAGCGGGTCCGGAAAGGCGAGCCGGAATTCAACCGGGTGCGCTTGGCCACCGGGGACACGCAGGGCTACCTCGTCAAACTCGACCTGATTCGCTCCACGGAGGCCGGCCAGAAGATGACGATTAACGCGTTGGTGAAGGACTTCGAGGGCGGCGAGGAGGCCGCGAAGGCCAAGGTCGAAAAGCAAATCGTGCAGAGCGCGGCGCTGGCCATGCGGGAGCTCAGCGAGCGCAAAATCGATGGCTGCATCACGGACAACGAGAACGCGTTCTGGTTGAAGTCCACCGAGAAAATCGGGCAACTGGAGCTCAACGCCTGCCCGAACCCGTTGACGGTCAGCCAGAACACCGCGTGCTGTGACTTCAACGTGTTCAGCGACGTCTCCGAGCCGGTCAAGGTGTCGGTGAAGCAGGAAACGGCGTTCAACGGCTTGAAGGAATTCTACGTGCAGGCCCAGGTGGAGAACCGCGAGCAACGGGTGTACCGCGGCAAGCCCTTTGAGGAAACCCGGAAGGAAGAAGTGGGCGCGCAGGCGTTTTCCGCCATGGACTTGAAGGAAAAGGACTTGAAGGGCCGCTATTACAAGAACTTCCAGGTGTGCGCGTTGGGCGACGCGCACGCGCAGATGGTGCAGGGCAAGAAGCTCGTGTTGGGCGCGCAGTCCGCGGTGCACGCCAAGAAGGCCGCGAAGGACGGAACCGTTTCCCTGCAGGTGTGCGCCCTGCACCCCTATGACTTCATGGACCGCATCGCCAAGGAACCGCTAGCGGATGGCGAGACCAAGGAATTGTATGCCACCCTGGGCTGGAAGGGCGGCCCCGACGAAATCACGTTGAGCAACTTGAAGAACCTCGAGGACGCCAAGGCGCGGATGGACGACGCCACCAAGATTTTGGCGGACGCGCCGGCCGAGGGGCAGACTGCGTATGACAAGAAGTTCACGTTGCAGAAGTTCGGCGGCCTGGGCGTCTTCCTGGTCGGGTGCGGGAGCGCCAAGTTCATTGCGGCTGCGGCCGGCTTCCCGGTGGGGGCCTTTAGCTTCTTCTGGGACTGCATAGTTCCCGTTGGCGTCGCTGGCTTGGATTACGCCGGCGTCTTGGGCAAGGTGGGAACCACGATTTCCAAGGCGGGTTCCGGGGTTTACTCGACTGCCAAGCGCACCGTTGGTTTGGGTTCGCCGGAAACCGTGACCGAAAAACAGGTGGCGGACTTCCAGGCGCAGGCCGAACAGATTGCCAGCGGAAAGGCGAGCGGAAAGGACTTGGAGGACTTCAAGAGCAAGACCGAGGACATGCTGGTGACGGTGGGCATTGGCAGTTCGGCCGGCAAGGTAGTGATTCCGGCCATCCCGGCCACCATCCGGAGGGTTACTGGCACGGCATTGGAGAAGGCGGCTGCGGCCGGCGGCGGAGAGGCCGCGGTCAAGGAAGCCGTGGAAGAGGGGGCCAAACTGGCTGGCGCCGAGGGCGCGGCCAAGGAATTGGTCATCCCGGAGCTGAAGAAGCCGTTGACCGAAAAAAGCGCCAAAAAAATCTTTGGCCAGGTATCGGAAGAGCTTGCCACCGCTGAAAGCAACGCCCGGTGGACCGCGCAACTGGATTCATTGGACAAAACCGCCAGGAAAACTTTCAACAGGGAGTACGCGGAAGAACTCGAGAAATACTTGTTCGACAACTATTACACGAAAGGCAAGCAGTTGACTGAAACGGAGTTGCAGGAAGCCTTGTTGAAGGCGCGGCAGGAAGTGGCCCCCGTGGTTCTCAACCGGCCCGCATTCAGGGCGGGTCACTTCGACACGGCGCTCAGGGCAGAGGCGAGGAAACTCATCACGGAAGCCGACGAAGCCGCGTTGAAAAAGCTGACGAGCGAGAACGTGGAAGCGGCGTTCAAGAGTGCAATCCTTCCTGACAACATCAACACCAAGAACATGCTGCGAACTTTTACGCCGGGAAGGAACGTGGGTGGCTGGAACGTAACCGATTTCAGTCCAGGCGGCAATGCCCAGATTATGCAGTGGTCGGATGAACTTGCGCCCAAGATTGTGGATGCCATTGAAACCAAGGCAGGTGGGGGCCTTATTCCAACGCCTGGCGCAACGCCCTTTAGGGCAGCGGTGAGGCAGGAAGTAGAGCATGCCTTGCGCGACGCGGTGTGGACCAGCAATGGCAGCATTGCCAAAAACCAGCTCACCGCCGCCGTCAATGCAAGGGTGGCTGATGTGGTGAAAGCCGAGAAAACCGTGTGGAGTGCGCTGGCCGGTGTTCAAACCCTTTCAGCCAAGGAATCCGTTGCCCTCGGCGAAAAAGAGGAAAAAATCATGAAAGACATCCTCGAGGAAATGCGGAAGACCGGAGTCAAGGGCAAGGGCTCGGGGGCCATCAAGAAATTCTTTACTGACACTATCTTGAAGGCGAGCGGCAAGGGCGCCTTGAAGTTGTTGGGCGGCGTGGTTTCCGGGTTGTTCGCGCAGTTCATGGGGTTGCTGGCTTGGGAAGCGTACTGGCAGTTCGCCGCCGAACCCATTACTCCCACGGAAAGCATTGTCGCGTCCGCGACCGTGAAGACGCCGGACGGAAAGGTTGTGACGGCGGAGATGCCGGACGAGAAGTTCAAGCGGGGCGAGACCTACAAGGTGACCATGAAGCGCGTGGGCGACTTCGTCGAGAAAAAGATTTCACTCGTAACGGACCTAGCAGCGGTGGACCAGAGCAAGAAGCTCGAGGACTGCACGGGCAAGGCGTTTGACAAGGACGTTTCCAAGGCCCTGCACAATTTGCGGCCCAACGCCGGGTTGTGGGGCGAAAAAGGAAAAACGGAAGCAAGGTACGTGAAAACCTATTACGAAGCCATTGGGCATCACTCGACGGAGATAGCGGCAAAAGCCGGGGTGCCAGAGGCCCTGCTGATCGTCCTCGGCATCTGGCAAACGGACCTGGGCGCGAAAACCAATTACGAGTACATCACGGGGTGCGGCAAGCCCGACCCCAAGTTCAAGGGCCTTGCCGAGAGCTTTGACTGCGCGGCCGGGGAAGTCAAGTCCCTGCTGGCTGCTTGCCCCGGAGAAGAAGCCCAGCAGTTTGCGTGCGTCCTGCAAGCCTATGGCAAGAAGTACCGCGCGCCTGCCGAGCCGGACCTGGACGAGTTATATGACACGTATACCCGGTGGAACGCCACGCGGGCCACGTGAGGGGCAAGGGGCAAAGCCGAAGTATATTTATATAAGTTCACCAAGTAATGTTATTAAAGGCGGAAAACGATGAAGCTGGGAAAAATCGTGCTCGTGGTGGGGTTGCTGGCCGTGGCCGCCTACCTGTACAACACGGCTCCCAGGCAGGACACGGGGGGAACGGGCGCGAACGTGAAGACTGACATCAACCTTCCAAGGGTGGGGGGCAGCGTTTCCACGGATGAATTGAATGGTTATTGGTCGGAAAAAGGGATCCAGGCGGTGGGCCTCGACTTTTCGGCGGCCGCTTTGGCGGAAAGCGAGTGGCAGGCGTTGAAGGAAAAATTTTCGGCCGCAACCGGCAAGGCGGACAGCAAGGCAACCGCTGAACTGGCCGGGGTGTATGCTTCGATGGCGGACGCTGGGTTGAACGAGGAAGCGTACAACGCGCGCGTGGCCCGAATCGATGGCCTCGCGTTCAGCGACTACTGTTCGAGCCTGGCCTTGTTCAGGGAACGCGATGGCTTTGGCGCGAAGCGGTTGCAGGCGCTGAAAAGCTATGCCCTGCAGTACGGCAACTTTTTGGCTGAGTACCCAAACGAGAGCGAACGATTGGGGTTCGCGGAGTTGGGCTTGGATGTCGCGGCCGAGGAAGCCCGGCACGTCCAGCGACTGGAAGCCGTGAAAGGCCTTGAAACGGCTTGTGGAGGCGTTTAAATGAGGGCACGCATGGTTTGGGTGGCGTTCCTGGCCCTGGCCTTGTTCGCGGCCAACGCGGCCGCGGAGTGCGCGTTGCCCTTGAACCAGTCGGCGGCGGGTGGTTTGGAAGGCCAAGCCGATTTCACGAACTGGTATGGCGGGGGCGGCTGCACCCTGCAGCAGGGCCAGGCCTTGAAGGCAACCTATGGCGGCCGCGACGTGTTGTCCATCACGCTCATGCGGGTCTACGACAAAGCCGACCAATGGGATTTCGCGTTCGGCATCCCGGGAATGGAAGCCCTGTGGGGCACCATGCGGACGTGGAAGGAAGACGACGAAGCGGAATACTTTTTGACGTTTGAGAAACGCGACATGGATGCCTGGAACGTGGTTCCGGGCACGGAGAGCGCGAAAATCATGCTGGACCTGGACGTGGAAGGCAATGCCGTGGACGTCGATGGCGCGAGGATAATCGTCAGCGCACGGGGCAAGGCGTTCCTCGAAAACAAGCTGGCCAACAAACCGGAGGCCACCCAGCTCAACCAGAAGGGGCTCAAGGTAACGGTCAAGGGAGTCGAGCAGGGCAGCGAATCCTTTGTGCTGGGGCCGGATGGAGTCATCGAGTTGTCGTTGAAGCAGAAGCCCTTGGAGCGCGCGCCCTTCAAGCTGGTGCTGGAAGGCGTGCCCATGACCAACCCCAAGCCGCCGAGGGTATACTTTTACCTCAACCGCCTCCAGCAGGGCCTGCAGGGCCAGCCAAGCGCGGGCGCGCCCTTTGACCCCATTGCGCGGAAAGCCATTCCCTTTACTTCGACTTCCATGGACTTGAAGGACACCGGCGGCTATTACGTGGTCAACGATGTCAGCAGGAACTGCGTGGCGAGGGGCGAGGTCGTGGACTGCACGGTACTGGTGGACACCGTGAACGGCAAGCCTTTGAACCAGTTGACGGACGACGCAATGCAGGTTTTGGTGTTCAGCAACTTCGAGCCAGGGGAGGACGGCAAGGGCGTCTTGTCCGCCAACGAGATTGCGGTCATCACGCTCAAGTTCGGGAAACGCGAGGCCAAGCCCTTGGACGTCTCCATCTGGCAGCAGGGCGTGTACGGGGAACCCGCGGACGTCGTTTGCTCCGCGGAGGTCATCAACGCCAAGAAGGAATGCGAGCTCTCCGCACGGAACTTCGTGGTCTTCTTCGAGTCCGTGATCGAGAACAAGCCCGTGTACTTCAACGCGAAGAAGAGTGGAACCGGCTTGTTCCACAACGACGTCATGGACATCGAGGTCAAGGCCGGCCGGAAAATTCCGGAACTCACGGGCTACAAGGCAAAGGTGCCGGGCCAGGCCACCATGCCGTTGAACCTCAACAGCGGGAAAGACTTGGGCATTTCATCGGGCTACTATTATGTCACGGCCAACGACTGTGTGAACCGAACCATGGGTTCGGTTTCTGCCGCAGTACAGTGCCCCGTGGAAGTCGGCAAGTTCAACAACATCGAGTTGCCGAGCCTGGTGGCGGCCAAGGACCTGTACCTGACCGTGTTCTCGGACGTCAAGGCCGACGGCTCCGAGGGAGTCCTCGACGATGACGGCGAGTTCAAGTCCATCCATTTGACGTTCAAGCGCGACGCGGAAAACGCGCCCTGCCTCACCATTACCGAGTGCCTGGCCATGATGGGGCGGAAGCTGCAGGCCGTCCTGGACGAGGGAAGGGCGCCCGCGCCCGAGCGCAAGGAAAAATAGCTATTTAAAGGACTTATTCCTTTAATTGCTCGATGCGCGGCACGGCAAAGGGTTTCACGCTTTTCACGGCACTGGTCTCCATCATCCTCATCGTGTTGGCCGTGCTGCTGGCGCAGTCCATGATCCGGACGGAGCGGAACGTCACGGACACGATTTCGGACATCCAGGAACAGCAGGAAATGCAGGCCATGGCGGATTTGGCCCGGGCGGACGCCATGCAGGTGTTCAACTTCGGCATCCGCTACCAGATCGAGCAGTACCTGACGAACCCCCAGAACTCGATTTTGATTACGCCGGACACCGTGACCTGGAACGAGCTGGTCAGGGACTTCGCAATCGCTAACTTTGGGGGAACGGACTCGGGGGTACAGTTCGCGAACCGCACCGCGAACCACTTGACGAACATCCTGGGCTCGGGGAAGGGCCAGGACTTCAAGAGCTTCCGCCTGGACCTGGAGAGCAACGTCGAACAGATGCGGGTGGTGCTGCAGAAACTGTTCCAGGAGAGCGTGAAGCAGGACGACTTCTTCGAAGTCATCGACTGCCCGAACGGCGTGTACAAGGAGTGCGTGGGCACGTTTTACGTGAACCTCAACATGTCCCGGATAAGCGACGAAGACTATGAGATGCTGCCCCAAATCCGGGTGACCAACCGGGACACGGGCCGCGTAATCAAGGAGCCCATCCTGCCGCGCAGCAATTTCCGGATTTACGTGCCCCTCCGCATATTCAAGGCCCTGGCCGGGGCGAAGGCATTGGCGCACACGCCCAATGACGCCGCGCCCACGGACAGCGACTTCATCCGCAATGAGGCGGATTATGGCTTGTTGAGTGCCAGAATCCACAATGAGTTGGAGGAGTTGAAGCTCGGCGTGTGCGACCCCGGCAGTTGCGGGGCAAGGAACAACCCCTACCTGCCGGCGGGGCACAGCCAGGGAGACCCCTGTCCCGGGGATAGCCGGCCTCCGGGCATACCGCCCGTGCACGTGGACTTGAGCGGGTTGGCGAGCATGGGAATCGATTTCGCGGGAAACTATGGGGTGAAGGACCGGCAGAGCATGGGGGATATGTTGCGGGAAATCATCAAGCAGCGCCTGAACTTTGTCGCGAACGCGTTGGCCGCGGAGTACGGGGTGGGGGAGGACGAGGGCTTTGACGTGAAGCGGATTGGTCCAGGCGTGTTGTCGCAGGTGGACGTGGGAACCGCGTCCGAGATTTCCAAGAAAATCGAGTACGCCCAAAGCGGCACCGCTTCTACGGGCACGTTCACGGGCAGCTCGGGTTATCCTAATTCGCCTCTGCTGTCGGGAGGCATGTGCCCGAACCTGGTCGAGGGGGTGGGGGCCTACTTTGAGCGGGACGCGGAGGAAAACTGGGAGCCCAAGACCCAGTATGTCCCGATTGGTTCCTGCATCGAGGGGGGCGCGGCCGAGCACGTGGAGTGCACGGAGGCCAAGGAGTTTGACGCTTTCCTTTCGTTCGTGGAAAACGATGACCAGTACAAGGTCAACAAGGACAATGAAAACACGTATGTAATCCGGTTACATGATGGGGGCTTGAGCGGGTTCACGCACCGGTTCATGGGCCAGGACAATGCCTGTGCCCTGGATGCCCCGCCCCAAGAGCAAGCCGATTGCCAGGCCGTGGTGGCCACGGATTGGACGTGCTACTCGGTGAACGTGCCTCCCTCGCCAACCGGGGGGATGCCGGCCCTGCCAACCGGGGGGAGCGCGCAAAGCGGTTGTTTCACGCAGCCCTAGCAAGGCAGCCGGCAAAAAAAGGGCGGGAAGCCGAAACCCGCGTAACCCCCTTTTTTAGGGCGTTAAAGGCGGTAGAAGAAGAATTTAAATAGAGGATAAGTATATATATACAATCACCCAACAAAGTATATTAATCGAGTAAAATTATTTAGTGATTTAAGGGGTTGAGGTCGGGTATGGGGCTGAAAGACCTTTACTATAAGCTGGAGGACGCTTACTATGGTTTCCTGGACAAGCTGGACAAGGCCGGCATCCCGGTTTACTCGCTGATTGACCCCATTGAAGCCCAGAACATCCCTTCCTTCCCGATTGTCCTCGGCTTGCTGCTCGTCGTCTTGGGCGTGGCCGGCTGGTTTTTGCTGGGCGCGGTGGCTCCCGGCGAGTCCACGCTCTCGCTTTCCGTGGTGGACGAGGAAGGCAACCCGTTGGGGAACGCGATTGTAACCGTGAAGGTGGCGGGCAAGGATTCTTTTGTGGTCAACACCAGTGAAACGGGGTTGGTGGAAGTGCGGGTGCCGGTCAACCAGGCAGTCGAGTTGACGGCGAAAAAAGACGAGTTCGAAACCGTGCAGGAATTGTTCACCGCGAAAGAGCCGCGGGCAAGCCATGCGATTACCCTGAAGTCCGCTGCCAAGGAAATCCTCAAAACCGTCAAGTTCTTGAAGGCCGGGACCAATGAGCTGGTGACAGGGGAAATCACGGTCCGGTTTTCCTGCGGTGGCAACAGCTCTTTCAACCAGACCAAGACCACTTCCAATGGAAGGCTGGACCTGTCGGTTCCAAAGGACTGCGGCATCCTCTACGCGAGCCCCTTGAACGGCTTCAAGACGGAAAACGACTCCATTGACTTGAGCACGGCGGAGACCGCGGAAGTCTTCCTGGACGCCCCAACCCAGGACGCCGGGGCGTTAACCGTTTCCGTGCTGAGCTCGGACGGCCAGGCCCTGGCAGGCATCACGGTCTACCTCAAGGCCTTCGGTTCCACCAGCCAAATCGCGGAGGCCACGACCACGTCGGCGGGAACGGTGGTCTTCAACGACGTCGTCCCAGGCAAATACTACGTTACCACTTATGACCCCACGGGGGCCTTCGCCGAATTCGATTCCTCGGTCGCGGGAGACGTCAAGGAAGTGCTGCCCAAGCAGAGCGCGGGCCTGTCGGTGCGGCTGGCGAAGAAAGCGGTCGGGAAAATCCGGCTGGTGCTCCGCGACTCGCAGAGCCAGGAACCCGTCGCCAACGCCCTGGTCACGCTTTCCAAGGGGGACAAGAGCATTGCCTCCCAGTTGACCGCGGCCAACGGTTCCGCGGAGTTCTCGGTGGGGGAGAACGTGGCCTACGAGATTTTGGTGGACCACGCGGAGTACTTGTTGTTCAAGAAATCGGGAATCATGCCCGGCGAACAAGCCGTGGACCTGCGCCTGGAAAAGGCCACGGCGCAGAACGCGGGCTCCTTGACGGTAACAGTCGCGGACGAAAGCAACAACCCGGTCGAGGACGCGAGGCTGCGGCTCAAGAAAGCGGATGGCACGGCCATCGGCAGCGAGATAGTAACAGGTGCGAACGGCGAAGCCGTGTTTTCACGGGTCGAGGACGGCACCTACTACGTTTACGCTTACAAGCCGGGCTTTGGCGAGGCCACCTCGCTGCCCGTGCAGATGAGCCGGAGGCAGGTCAACCGCGCCTCCATTGTTTTGCCCATCGGCATGGGCGCCGTCGAAGTGAGGGTGACCAACGAGGAGGGCGCAATCGTGGCCGGTGCCTCCGTGCGCGCGCTGTCGGTTTCCAAGAACGAGTCCCTGGCCGAGCAGATGGCGGACTCGGACGGCGTGGCCAGGGTGGAAGTGCGGGCCGACAAGACCGTTTACTTTGTGGTGAATGCGCAGGACTATCTGCCGTACACCACGATTCCCGTGCAGCCGGTCAAGGACGTGACGCAAACGATTGCCGTGATGCTGGGAAAAACCGTTTCAAAGACCGAAATCGAGTTGATGGGCCTCTACTCCGGGGCGGACGCGGTGAAGAACGCCTTGAACCCCGGGCAGAAGTACACGGCGCGGCTGCGGTTGAAGCTCCCGCCGGGCAGCAGCTTCGAAGAGGCCGGCATCCACTTGCGGACCGGGGAAAACGACTTGTTTGAAAGCGATGGCCTGTACCTGTCGAATGTCCGGGCCGCGACCTCCCA
>Ga0209541_10006869_pt1 | contig 19274 bp, 19 predicted proteins | sample RifCSPlowO2_01_FD_184027 | JGI IMG/M metagenome (GOLD analysis project Ga0209541, IMG submission 184027) | Groundwater microbial communities from Rifle, Colorado - Rifle CSP2_plank lowO2_0.1 (SPAdes) (version 2) | ecosystem: Environmental > Aquatic > Deep subsurface > Groundwater | place... | reverse complement strand
CGGATGTATGGGATTATTGGCATGCCCTGCTATAAAGGATAGGCATTTGAAGAATTTTTCTTAACAAGTTCATTTCCATAAGGGTATGCCCCTGCTGGAAACGGCAGAAGGCTAATAGGACAAAGCATTCGTTGAAATTCGTTTTAACGGATTGAGTCCGCACCATTTATATACCTTGAGGAAACCTTCAAAACAGAACCTTTCAGCAGGGCTTTTTTAGTTTGAAGAGTATAAGGTTTGAAAGATTGAAGGTTGAAATGGACTAATAGTTCAGTTGGTTAGAGCGCTTGTAGGGCGTCGCGCCTTCCAAAATCGGGCTCATAGGTAAGTGGCATACCGCTTCCATGGCATGGAAGAGTTCCGAGTTCGATTCTCGGTGAGTCCACTATATACCCCAGTCTTGACATCTGCTTTGTAATATATACTCTTCTGTATTTAGTTTCCGAATAATTCTTGTATACCTAACGGAGCCCGCCAGCTGGCGGGCAGAGTGGTATACTAATATGCAAAGCATATGAATATGATACAAAGTACAAAAATCAGTAGTCGTCATCAGACAGCCGTGCCCTCTGTGGTACGAAAAGCCCTCAATATAGGTCCGGGAGATCGTATGTACTGGCACATTACCTACCGTTCAAGTCGAAGTCAACCGCTGATCGTTGCTGGAACAAAACCGAAACAACTCGCCAAAACGAGTCGCGGACTCGGAAAACACCTATGGGATACTATAGATATTGGAAGCTATCTGAATAATCTCCGTAAAGAATGGAACAAGCGAATATAAAATCATTTAGAAAGAAACTCCTGAAGGCAGAAACGATCGGGCTGGATTCAATGATATTTCTGTACCATTTTGCAGATCACCGCCCCTACGCGTCGCTGACTGAAGTAGTATTTGAATCATTAGAGCAAAACAAACTCAAAGCGGTTACGTCCACCGTCACCATTGCAGAAACGTTTGTACGCGCGGAAGATAAAAAAGATCAACTCACTATTGCTTCCTACGAACAGTTTTTTCAAACAATGCCTAACCTGGAAATTATCCCGATAGATTGGTATATTGCACGTCTTTCTGCTAAGCTTCGGGCAATGTATCCGTCAATTCGACTGCCTGATGCGATGCAACTTTCGGCACCGCTTTTGAAGAACTATCCGTTGTTCCTCACCAATGATGAGAAAATGAAGAAAGTAAAGGAAATTGATGTAGTTGTTTTAGAAGAATACGCTAAGAGCGCCTGATATCTGAACTTGCTATTTTCTCAACGATCCCACTTCAAACCCTTGCTTGTCAACCGCTATCTTCACCGTATCCCCCTCTTTGATTTTTTCCTCCAGCCGCAGACTGGCGATCTCATCGACGATTTCCTCTTCAATCAGCCGTTTCAGCGGACGCGCGCCGAAGTTAGATATTCGGTTCGACTCTGACAAACCCTTCCCATTTCCCTATCCCTTTATCGTAGGAGAAACCTTTAGAAATACCACTTTCTCTGGCAAGCATTATATTTATTCCATCGTTAAAATGTTTGCTATCAGCACATTCTTGTAATACGTGCTGCACAAGGGTAGCGCCGTGAATCTCAAGCCCTTTTGTCACGAGTATTTTTTCAATGACGAGTTGAATAGAGCTCCATTTCATTTTTTGTCGTGTCAGAAACCAGACGAGTTCCGCAATCACCCATTCGGTCGACCATAGTCGATATGTACCACGAGATGCCTGCTCAAACAGCGATATACACGCCTCCTGTTTCTTAGTATCAATGGCAAACAGAGTATGAATAAATATGTTGGTGTCAACGAAGTGTTTTTGCAAAGTATTCATCGCGCGCCTCAATAATGAGATCGTCGACCGTTTTTCCTTTCGGAAGCTTGAGTTTTGGCATCGTGCCGACCAGATCAAGGATACCTTTTCCCATGGGCTCGAGAATCACTTTATTGTCAATAATGTTTGCGCGAATCCGATCTCCTGGTTTAACCCCGAGAGCCTCAAGCAGTTTCTTGGGAAATGTCGCCTGGCGCTTCGTGGTAATGGCAATGAGGTTTTGCATATGCCTTACTTTATCATTTCTCCTTACTATTTGTCAATACACTACTATTCTTTTCCTATTTCAAGCCCTTTCTTTCCGACCGATATTTTTACCTTATCTCCGTTTTTTATCTTCTCTTCAAGTCGAAGAGACGCAATTTCATCCACAATTTCTTCCTCAATCAAGCGTTTGAGTGGGCGCGCGCCGAAGATGGGATCAAAGCCTTTTTCAATAAGATAATCGATTACATCATCTTTATATGACAACGTTAACTCGAAGGGAGAAAGCAGCTGCTGCACACTGGCGAGCTCTTTTTTCACGATTTCCTTTGCCATTTCTTTGCCGATCGGATTAAACAGTACGATACTGTTGATGCGGTTTAACAATTCGGGGCGGAAATAGGAAAATACTTTCTCACGGATGACATTTTTTACCCCGTCGTCTATTTTCCCCTGCTTGACGACTTCTTCGCTCCCCAGATTACTCGTCATAATGATAATGGTAGAAGAGAAATCCACGACGCGTCCCCTGCCGTCGGTCAGCCGTCCGTCGTCAAACAACTGCAAAAATATATTCTGGATTTGCGGATGGGCTTTTTCGATTTCATCGAATAAAATCACCGAATACGGACGCCTTCGGACAGCTTCTGTTAACTGTCCGCCTTCCTCATACCCGACGTATCCGGGCGGTGCGCCGATGAGTCGTGCGACCGAATGTGCTTCGGAATATTCACTCATGTCAACGCGAACAATCATTTTTTCGTCGCTGAAAAGCGTTTCAGCAAGCGCTTTTGCCGTTTCTGTTTTACCCACGCCCGTCGGACCGAGAAATAAAAATACGCCGATAGGCCGGTTCGCCGGCGTTAATCCTGCGCGGTTCCTCCGGATGGCGCGCGCAATCTGATGCAGCGCATCGTTCTGTCCGATGACGCGCTGCTTCAGCTCGTCTTCCAGATGCAACAGCCGTTCGGCCTCTGTTTTCAACAGCCGGTCGACCGGCACGCCGGTAGCCTTGGCAATCACGCGCGCGATATCTTCATCGGTCACCTGTTCTTTAACCAACCGTTTTTCTTCAGGGATCATTTTCCACGAATCTTCAACAACCCGTAATACTTTTTCGATCCCGGGAATATCTCCGTATTTGATCTTTGCCGCTTTCTCAAGAAGAGCCTGATTTTCGTACTCCTGCAGTTGAGTCCGTTTTTCTTCCAGCTCTTCCCGTAACTCTGAAAGACGGACAAGAATTTGTTTTTGGATGTCCCAGTTTTCTCTTAGAGTAGCAAGTTCTTTCTTTCTTTGGTCAACTTCTCTCCGTTTTTCTTCGAGCCGTTTTTTTGACGATTCGCCCCGCTCTTTTTTAAGCGCGGTTATTTCGATTTCGTCCTGCGTTATCTTTCGCCGTAATTCATCGATGACCGTCGGCGATGAATCCAATTCAATTTTTAATCCAGATGCCGCTTCGTCGATGAGGTCGATCGCCTTATCCGGCAAAAAGCGTTCGGGCAGGTAGCGTTTCGACAGCTGGACCGCGGCAACGAGTGCGTCGTCGGCAATCTGCACGCCGTGATGGACTTCATATTTTTCTTTGAGGCCGCGTAAAATTGCCAGCGAATCTTCGACACCGGGCTCTTCGACATAAATCGGCTGAAAGCGGCGCGTGAGCGCCTGGTCTTTCTCGATGTATTTCCGGTATTCAGGTATGGTCGTTGCACCGATGGCGTGCAATACCCCGCGGGCAAGAGCCGGCTTGAGGATATTCGCCGCATCAATCGCGCCCTCGGCTGCTCCGGCGCCGACGAGCGTATGTATTTCGTCAATGAAAAGTATATATTTACCCGCGCTTTCTTCGATTTTTTTCAGCAATGATTTGATGCGTTGTTCAAACTCCCCGCGGAACGCAGAACCGGCGACGATCGAGGCGAGGTCAAAGGCTACTACTTCTTTATCGTGAAGCACCGTAGGAACGTCCCGGCTGACGATGCGTTGGGCGAGGCCCTCGACAATGGCCGTTTTTCCCACGCCCGGATCGCCGAGCAATAACGGATTATTTTTTGTCCTGCGGGAAAGGATCTGCATGAGGCGCCTGATTTCACTGTCGCGGCCGATGACCGGGTCAAGCTTCTTTTCCCGCGCCAGATCGGTCAGATTGACCGTATAGGCTTTGAGCGGATCTTTTTCCTCCTGCGGCGGCTGGTAGTTTATATTCATAAATCATAAAATCATGAAAGCATAAAATCAAAAATTGTTTTAATGTTTTAATGATCTCGTGGTTTAATGAATGGTAGCATACCATATTTGGCACTTGTGTCAAGTGAGTGCTAATAACGTGTGTAGTATAATCTCTAGTATGAACAATCAAGACATACAACATCTTATTAATAAAACCCTTGTGAGCGATCCAAAGGTCATCGCGGCATATGTCTTTGGCTCACGGGCAAAAAAGATGGCGATACGCGAGAGCGATTTTGATCTTGCGGTGGTCGTGAAAAAGAAAACAGCGGCATCGTATGATGCCGTCTACGAACGGATCAAGCATGTCCGGTTTCCGGCGGACCTTGATCTGGTGATCGTGGATAAAGAGTCTTCCCCGCTACTTCTTTTCGAAATCATCCGTGACGGGACATGCATATATAAACGCAGCGAGCAAGAAAGGGTTAATTTTGAAGCCCGCGCGCTTCATACGTTTTATGATACGCAGCATATGAGAAACATCGCGTATTCATATTTGCCGCGGCAATTTACTATCTCTTCCTATGGCAATCGATAGACAACTTGTTTCGGAGAAGCTGAAATTCCTCGATCGGCAACTCACTAAGATCGAGTACATGGAGTTTGATCTTGAAGATTTGCAATCAAACACAGATATCCAAGATTTGGTAACGTTCCGTCTCCAGCAAAGTGTTGAAACATGCATCGACATCGCCACACATATCGTATCTGCTTTAAACATTCCCCGGAAAGAAACAGCAAAAGACGCGTTTCTTGTACTGGGAAAGGAGGGAATCATTGATAAGAAGCTCGTCGCGCGCATGGGAAAAGCAGCGGACTTCCGAAACCGAGTCGTGCATGGCTACAATGATTTTGATTTCGAGCTGCTGTTTAAGGATTATAAAGCCGACGTTGCGGATTTGCGCCGCGTCGAACGCGGGGATGGTGAAGTATATTCAGAAAAATTGATGTCCCGATTATTGCTGTTGTTGAGATTGTTCCGCCATTGCTTGGGTAGTCTTGAGACCTCCCATGAGAAGCATGGCAAGCCAGTAGAGAAGAAACTGCCCGCGTTCTTTCCTTTTTTCCTCTTTAATTTTAAATCCAAGCTTCTGTGCCTGTTCTATGGCGCTTTCAAAAGCCGCCGGGTTGGTCTGAAGGACAGCAACTTGAGTGAGAAAATCCTGACGGCGTCCCGGCGTGCCCAGTACGCTGTTCCGGTCTTCAAACATCGCGTCAATTCTCGTTACGTCTATTTCTTCGCCCAGATTCTGCCGAATATCCTCCTGCCGCTTTTTTGCCTCTTCAGCCTCTACTGCGAGATGAGCGCGTACATTCTCGGGTAATGCCTGTTGTCCGCGATTAAATGCTCCGAGAAACATTTGATCCAGCTTGTACTGTATTTCATTCCTCTGTTCCTGCGTGAGATTTTTCAAATCATATCCTTCTGCGATTTCATCGAGCGCTTTCTTCATGAGCTGAAACTGTTCGGAATGCGCTCCAGGAAGCTTTTCGAGTTTGGAAAGTTGTGAGTGAAGCCCAATAAAGTCATCTACATTATGTTCGGGGGTGGATGTTGCTACTTCGGCATCCGGTTTTTCCTCCCCATCGGCCTGCTCGGTAGAAGTATCGTCCTCCTCCTCTTGTTTAACTTTCTCTCGAACAAGATGGAGTTGTTCTGCGCTATATTCGAACGACGCATTCGGCTTGCCTGCGGCTAACCATTCGGCATGTGTTAAGTCTTGTTTTCCTGTATCAGTTTTTACCTGATGTACAATCGAGGTTTCCAGTACTGCTCGGTGTTTTGCAACCTGTTCATACTGCTCAAATTCCGGTTTGATACTGCCGGTTGCATTAAACACCGCCTCATTATACGCAGATACGGGGATTTTAAACTCGCTCGCCGGATCATCAGGATTTAAACGGCCGATATAATTATCACCTTCGCGTCTAAACGTATTGTTAGCTGATGCCGCATTCATCTGATTCAACCATCCATGTTGAGCAGGTTCCGTATCAGTTGCTTCGGTTCCAAATAATGCCGGATAGTCTCCTTCTAAAAAACCTGAATCTCTTGCCGAATATAACAATCCGCCTTCGTCAGTAAGAGCAGCAGTCGAAGTGTTTATTTCATTATGTTCTGCTAAAAATTCATTTGATGTTAATAACTCATCTCCTGTATCAAGAGGAGTTCCGACTTCTACTACATCAGGCGCTTCGTCGATCACTGCTTCTACTGTTTCACTCATAGTGTGACTATAACCCACATTGAAAAAGAACACAAGTATCTGCTATGATGAAAGTATATGGCAGAAATTGATACAAGCGCAAAAGCTGCAAACAGTACGAGAGACAGCATCATTAGCCTCAACGCAGCACGAGAGGCAAGAAAGAATCAACCATCAGCTACCCCTTCGCAGCAAGAAGGCGCAAAGGCACCGCTTACGAGAGAAAATCCTCTCGACCGGACGCAAAAATTCTTCAATCCACATTCAGAATTAGTACCGATTGAAAAAGTTGACGCAGCCACCAGAAATACGATTGCCGAGCACATTGCTACTTTTTACCAGACGGCGCTTGATTTACGCTCCCAGAGGCCGAGCGATTTTGCCTCTAATCCGATCTATCAGAGCATTATAGACATCGTTGACAATCACAAAGAATTTTTTCAAAAAACAGTTCCCGAAGCTCCATCTAAAAAAGCAGAAGAACGGAGGAAAGGACTTTTTGGCTCTTTGTTCGGAAAAAAAGAAGAAGAATCAGAAAAAAAAGAAGAAAAAACAGAAGAGGAAAAACCGAAATCGGAAAAACCAGAGTCGACAACAGGATCGCTCGCCGGTTTTAATAACCAAGAACTGATTATTTTAGACGGTGCTTTACGCCTTGCCGCTGATGAGCTGGCGCATGCATCGGGCGTTGAGGTGATTGATCCGAATCGCAGCATTCGATTACTTGAGACTCGGCCAGCAAGCGAAGATAAATATAGGTTAGAAGGGGATGAACAAAAAGGACCAGGTGAACAATACCAGCTACTCGAGGGTAAACTACCATCGCAGGCTCCTGCATCTCTCGATATACTACAAAGTCAATTTCATCGGTTAGACCATCCTCTCTCCACTCCATACGGTGAAGTACGCGGGTTTACCACCGAGAAATATAATCAATACCAACGGCTTCACGAAGTCGGCGAGCTGGTCAATGCACGTATTGCCCTCACAGAAGCGCTCACTGGAAAAAAGGCATGGGATTCGCTTGAGGGAGTCAATCGCAATTTCGGTCAAGATCGTCTCTCAACGCAAACGGAAATATACCGTCGTCAACTCGTCAACGAACAACATCCGGGCAAGAGCTTTAAAGATCTCACTCCCGAGGAAAGAATTAAAATAAACAGAAGGGCACTTAGCGATGCGATTGTCGAGATCGGCGCCAATATGCAGCAGGTAATCGGCAAAAAAATAGAAAGAGATTACGCCCAACCGGAACTCACAGCTCAAGCAAAACAGCGCGCCGAAGAACTCGCAAAGCAAACGCAAGAAGTAAGAGTTTACAAAAAAACCGTCATACAACCTGACGGTAGCAAGAAGGAAGAAGAAATCACATTTGATGACTGGAAAAAGCTGAAGGATGAACGGCAAGCAAGTACCGATGAGATAAATAAGAGAACGAGTGAAATCACGTCGCTAGAAGAAACAAGAATTCCAGAACTTGAAAGGGAATTAAATACCTTAACAACTCAGGAAAATGAACTAAAACTGACTAGCGCCAGACTTAATGCACTAAGCGTCGATGTAACAAAATACGAACGAGAATTAGCTTCCTTACAAGCACAGGAGCAAAACTTTATCACGAGACGGGGACAGCTTATAGGAGAGTTAAAATCCTATGCAATCACCCAGCCGGATTACATTAAAATATTAGCTGATTCGTTAAGCGATAAAAAACAGAGTACTCAACAAGGGCAGGTGTTGCAAACTGATATAACTCTTTCAGAAGCTAAAGTTACTCAACTAACAAATCTAGTCCATGAAGCTGGAGCTCTGCAACGCGAACTGGAGGAAATTAATACTAAACTCGAACGGCTTAAGGATTTACGATCAAAAGAGGGAGTCTTAGCGAAAGCGCGAGAAGACAGACAAACAGCCCAAATTGCAGCCCAAAAACTCCAGCGCCTTACAAATCTGCGCAGCAAAGAGGGTGATCTTGAGAAAGCACGTAGATCTCTAAAAAGTTCAGTAACACGAAAGGCAAAGTTGACACAAGAACATGGTCAAATGCCGGAACCAAAAGAGACAGAAGAAACCGAGACGCGCAGACCGCCTGAGGCGGAGCAGATAGAATTCATCATCGGAGAAGACCTATCCGGCACGAAATACAGGGATAATCTGAGTCATGTCAATGAAACGTTCTTCTCCGCAAAACAGAGTGAGACATTACAAAACTTCGACACGTTCCGCGCGACACTGTTTGGCGTTGAGGCAGATTTGAAAGGACAGCAGATGGCGAGAACGGTCTGTTCCGACGAGGTACTCATTAATAGTCTCGGACTTGCTATGGGATTTACTCCCGAGCGATGGCTACAGATGTTAAATCTCCAGATGACCGGCATGGAATATTTCAAAGATGATGGCACGATAGATTGGAACTCGACAGATTTGTACCGAGGAATAGGCACCAATAAAGACACCCTTCTTCGCATGGCAAAGGAAGGATTGATCCAACGCCTGCAAAAAAATTTACCCTCAACAAACGTTACCATCGCAACGCAGGTGCTTCGGGAGCGGCTCAAGGCGGCATCGCTCGGGACGCCGACCGCCTTTACCGGACATGTCCAATCGGTAGCGTTTGCGTAAGTATTGCTATAATCTAAACTTATGATGACCATCACAAAACTCCTTAAAGCTGCGCCATTTGATGAAAAGACCCGGCAGGATATATTGCAAAATCTGAATTCGTACACCGAAGATCAGAAACGGGAGATTACCGAACTGGCGTGGACCATGATTGCCGCCCAATATCAGGCGGATTATGATGAAATGACTGATCTCGCGATGGTTGATGCAGAGAAAAACAACAAGCCGTTTACGCCGGAAGATGTGGCTGCAATTAAGAAAAAGGCGGATATACATGTACAGGAACGTTTTGAACAGGCAGAGTCAGAAGAGCAAATTGCCGAAGTGCAAAAAGAAATTCAACAGCAAACACCATGAACCCAACAAGACAGCAGCTGGAAGAACACGTCCGTGAACGTCTATTAGATTACGCACCGGATGAGATGCGCGCGCCGCTTCAGAAATACTTACAAAACGCCGAGTCTTCAGCGATGTCATTTATCGATCCCGAAACGCTAATGTTTTACAAACCTGAAGTGTTGCAACAGCGACTTGCAGCATTACAAAATGTATCCAGTAATTTAAACGGTACGACGAATACTCCCGAGTACATAAAAAACTCAAGTCCTAAGCCTTCCGCTATAGCATTGCAGCAGGAAATTGACCGACTTACCGAGCAGATGAGCAAAATACAACAGCATATTCTACAATTAAACCAAGCGCTCCGTACAGAACAGGCAGTACAATCCGATGCGGAAAAAGAAGACGAAGAGTCGCAAGAAAAAATTGCCCAAGAGACATCGCAAGATATGGTAGAAACAACGGAACAACTCCTTTCCGATACCGGGGTATCCGACGAACATAAATCCGCGCAGGGAGAAGATCAGGCGTCTTCAAAAGAACCTGTAACGGAACAGGATGAATTGACGTCTTCTGCCCTACCATTACAGTCCGGACCAAACGCGTCCTCCCGTCCCGATCCCGAGTCGGCAATTCATGCGTTGCGGGATGCAGGATATGAAACAGAAGCGTCACAGTTGGAAGCAGCATCGCGAGATGAAAATTTTGACACAAGCTGGCTTTTTGGCAATGGCACCTTATCATCTCCCGATAGAATACGCATGCTCATGCAGTCTGAAACAATCGGCAAGCAATTAGAAAGTTCGCGCAATAAAGCCCAGGGTGCGCCTGATCAGCCTGAAAATAAAGAAGGAAAAGACAATCAAAAACCGACTGTTCTCAATAACCTTTTCAATTCCTTCAGAAGAAACTAATTCATGGCCACGTTTCTTCGTTGACATACGTGCCTGATCCGCTTAGACTGTCAATGATGTTCACGGCGATAGTTATTATTTTCCAGATCATTCTTCTTTTCTTCCTCTCCGGTTTTGTCAAGAAAAAACTGTATACGCTCTTTTTTCGCATCAGCAAAAGCAACACCGCCGCAATGGCCGGAATCACCGCACTCCTCTACCCGGGCACCGTAGTACACGAATTGGCGCATCTTGTTACCGCTTTTATTTTTTTCGTGCCCGTGAAGAAACTGACGCTGGAACCTGAACGAAGCGCAGACGGCATGATCCGCGCCGGAAGCGTCGAGATCGCGCACGTCGATTTATTCCGCCGAACGCTCGTCGGCATCGCGCCGCTCCTTGTCGGAGTAATTGCGTTATGGGCTATAACAACCTATCTTCTTCCGCCAATCCCGTATGTCTGCAATATGCTGAATATATTTTGCAACGAACAATATTTCTCATTTTTTTCGGCGAAGCAGGATCACGCGCCGCGTGACATTTTTCAGTTTATTTTATCTACGTATCTCGTCTTTTCTGTTTCCGCGAATATGTTTTCGAGCAAAAAAGACCTTGATGCGGCGCGCATCGTTTTGCCCATAATAGTGGGATTATTAATACTTGCCTATCTGTTGGGGATGCCTTTCACGCCGGTTGCCGAATTTCTCTCCGCCGCCGATTCCGTCATTCGGGTATTCATCAATGTTTTGATCATCCCGTTAATCCTCCATGTGCTCGTTGCGGGACTTCTGGCGCTTGTGGTAAAGTGAGAAGTAGCATGAACGGAAAAACAACACTTCGCACTCTGTGGTCAATTTTTCAAAGCATCGCATATATACTTATCCTCCTGCTCTTCATACTTCAGATGACTGCTGAATTATTCTCCCGCACCTTTACGACTATCGAACCGGTTCAGGGAATCTTCCTGTACGGAGTACTTATCAGCGTAGGAGGTTTAATCATGTCGTTATTTTTCCTTTTCCGAAAATCTCTAGTGAAGAGAAATATTGGACTTCTTGTCTTGCTTAATAGTTACCTATTGCTCAAGTGGATAACAATTATAGTATTCGAAGGAGGTTGTATAGAGACTTATCGATTTGCTGGATTTAAGGTGACAACCAAGGAACAACTTATGACTTATCTGTTGGCATTCACTCTAATTATTATCACTTTCCAACTTATTTTTCTGGTAAAGAAACGCCTTATTACCCGAAAAGCGATTACCATTTTGCTTCTTCTTATAGTTTATTTACTCATGTCAACATTTGTGTCATCAATCTGTTTTTATTAAAGATTCCGCTTCTCTACTTCTCCTACCGTCGTCGCATCGACAGGTTTCTTATCGCCAGACTCCTCGCACTTGTGGTAAAATAAATGCACTATGAACGGAAAAACAGTGCAGGTTGAACTTCCGATCGAAATCATCAAGCAGATTTTTCTGCAACTTCCTTCTGTGGAGAAAAAGAAGATTTTGCATTCTATAAAACCTACATCAAAAAAAAAGCCGCGCTCCCTGAAAGGTATCATGAAAGGATTAACTATAAGTGACAAAGAGATAGAAGACGCAAAAAAAAGCTTGGTACATCCTATTTATGAACTATCTCGCTGATACTCATGCGTTAGTGTGGTATCTGACAGGAGATCGCCGATTAAGCACTGTTGCAGACGAACTCTTTCAGCAGGCAGAAAAAAATTCTATAACTCTGTATATTCCTACAATCGTACTCGCAGAAACAGAAGCTGTATTTAAAAAGAAATATCAGAATAACGCCCGATTGAACTTATTTCTCCAATCACTGTCTCTATACCCTGCAATTCACCTCTATCCATTCGACGAAGAGGTCTTCGTGCAATATATGACAACACCGTCGCATTTAGAAATACACGACCGAATCATCGCAGCCACAGCACAGCTCACAAAAAGCGTAATCATCACGAAAGATTCTATTCTACGGAAAGCAAAAGACATTAAGACTGTTTGGTAAAAATGCAGCGCCGCGTTAGGTTCCTACTGCATCCTATACAGCTTCTCTACCTCCCCCGCCGTCGTTGCATCGGCGGGTTTTTTGTCGTCGCGGAAACGCACGAGGCGCGGAAACCGCAGCGCAAGCCCTGCTGTATGAATCGGGCTCCTGGTCAGTTCGTCCGCGGCTATCTCGACGACGATTTCCGGCTTTACCCAGGCGTCCGGAGCGAGATTTTTCGGGACATTATAGCTATCAGGCTTATTTTTTACCGCATATTTACCGCATATTTGCCGCAGTTGTCTCCATTGCTCGTCAGAAAGGCCCGTGCCGATTTTGGCGACAGTCACAAATTCGCTATTCGCTATTCGCTGTTCGCTATTCGCATGGTTGAGTTTCACGCCTACCAAAAACGCGCCTATCCCAAACGATTGCCGTTTTCCCCGTCCCGCATAATATCCCATGACGACGCAGTCCAGCGTGTCGGCGAGTTTACCTTTACCGATGTGCTTGAACTTTACCCACGTAAAATCGCGGGCGCCCGCCCGGTAAACAGAATCCGGCTTTTTCGCCATGATGCCTTCAAATCCTTTTTTTACCGATTCGTTAAACAGCCGGATGAGTTCGGACGGTTGGGTTATTGGAAACTGTTCGGAAATGGTAAAGGTTTTTTTATCGAGCCATGTATTATTATCTCTGAACAATTTCTCCATCAATGTTCTTCGGACTGAAAAAGGCTGTTCCAACAAACTTTCACCGTTTAAATAGAGAAGATCAAACGCGTAGTAGCGCAGCGGTATTTTTGCCGCCGCGTCAGCGACGCCGTGCTTCCGTTTCCGTTGGATGGTTTCCTGGAAGGGAAGGTTTCTGCCGGTTTTCGGATCATAGCCGATCGCCTCGCCGTCGAGAATAATCGAGTCAACGGAGAATTTTTTCACTTGAGCAACAATCTCGGGAAACATCGGCGTCATATTCTCCATGCTTCGGGAAAATATCACGACGCGGGCATCGTGGACTTCGTCATCCAATGCCAGTTGTTTCATTTTCTCTTGTATCTTTTTACCGTTCTTCGCTTTTGTGCTGATGAGATGGATCTGCGCTCTGAACCCGTCTAATTTATATTCAACGACCGGCGTTTTCAATTTCTCAATAATTTCTTCAGCCGTCTTGATCCGTTCTGCCCGCTGGGGACGGATGGGAATACCCGGCGTTGCCGAAAGATTTTCTATGCCGCGCACCCCTTTTTCGCGGAATGTAGCCGCGATCAAGCCGATATCCGCCGCAACGTTATGCGCCTGTTCCAGCGCCGGACGCAGAGATTTATCGCCGGTTTCCATCCAGGAGAGCGCGTCGAGAATTGTCATATCAGAAAAGCCGAGTCGAAGCGCGCCGACCGGAATGCGCACGACATACTTTACTGACAGGGGGTCGAGTTTTTTTAGCAAATCAACAAACCCCGCAATTTTCCGCTCCACAGAACCTGTTCCCTGTTCACGGGCTATAGTTACCAGATGATCATATACCTGTATAATCGATGGCGAGTGTCGTTTTTGAAAATCTGAAATCTGAAATCTGAAATCTGAAATCTGAAATGCTACGTCTCCTATGTCTCCCCGCTCTTTAAACAAACGCCGCACCTCTTCTTCTTCACGGCCGTACGTCTGCACAAGAATGCGCAACATGAGCTTAATGGCGATATTAAATTCAAGACCGATAAACGACGGCGCGAGACTGCCCAGGGAAAGATAGGTGATCGTATCTATTTCACCGGCGGAAGATTGTTTGAAAAGTTCGGCGAGAATGCGAGTGATCTCGAGGCGAGAAGAGGTTTTTTCAAGATGGCGAAGGTATTCGGCAAAAGTGGAAAAGAGCATACCCTCCCTACGAAATACTAATACTTACGAATATACGAATCAAACCGATTAACAGAGAGTAATGAATAAATAAAATGAGCAATGGTTGTTTACCAGTAGTTATTCGGTTATTCGCTTCATAGGTTGTTAGGTTCATTCGTATATTAGTACCAATTCGTAATTCGTAGGAATATGTTACTGTAACAAATAAAAATACACCCAGAGGGTTAGCGAGATAAAACCCAATCCCATGAAAATATTTACCCATCCTGACGTGCGCTGGGATACTTTCCACATGCCTTCCGCAATGAGCGTCAATGAAAACAGACAGGGCAGTACCAGACCTAAAAACACAAAGCCGGGATCAGATATTTCCATAGTGCTACGGATAACAAATCAACCTATTAACAGAATAACCAATTAACAAAACAATGCTCGTGTTTTTTTGGTTGATGGGTTATTCGGTTCATCGGTTAGTTCTTCAGTACATACCTCGCTCCCTTGGTACTTCCCTTCTTCACTATAATACCTTGTTCCATCAACTCATGTAAATCGCGCAGGATGGTATCTTCCGAGGATCGGGGGAATAACCGGGTAAACATTTTGTTTTGTAAATAACCGAGTTCCTGCAGATGTTCAATGATTTTAATCTGCCGTTCGGATAGAAATACCTGTTTTCCGCCGAGCCGCTCTTTCATATGGATATCCACTGAAAGCTTCTGCACTTTTTCTTTGATGCGGTTCAATTCGATCGCGAGACCTTCGGCAAAATATTCGAGCCACTTTGTCTGATCGCCCTTATTTTTTACAACACTTTGCAGCGCCTGATAATAGCCCTGCGCATGCGAGTCATAATATTCTTCCAGGGAAAAAAACCGCCGGATATCATACCCGTCCCGGTACAGAACGAGCGTTGCCAGCGCGCGCGCGACACGGCCATTGCCGTCCACGTACGGATGAATGCGCGCAAATTCATATTGCGTCATGCCGGAAACCAGAATCGGATGCACATCATTCGTGTTTTGATTCAACCACGCGAGAAAATCCCTCACGAGGATCGGGACTTCAACCGGCGGCGGCGGCCGAAAGGTGACATCACCGGTCTGGGAATTTTTCACTACCACCTGCGTGGTACGAAAGATGCCGCTCTTCTCCGGCGGAAGCATATGATCGGTGGTCAACGTATGAATTTTATGGATGAGTTCTTCGGTGATTTCGATGGCGAGCCGTGCGTTTGTATTCTCAGCGGTGTGTTGTTTAGACCGGGCTACGGTGACGATGCGGCCGATGTAGTCAATGACGTTGCGATAATTGATCACTTCCTGAATATCGCGCGGCCTGCCGATAACGCTTTGGCCGGCAACCACCTGTGCCGCTTCAGAAATATTAAGCGCGTTTCCCTCCAAATGGGTGCCATGGTGAACTTGGCGTACCAGCGCATCCTCCTGGAATTTCTTTTCCCACGCCGGTACGAGCGGCGCGCTGGCGATCACCTCCCGGCATGCTTCTATGCCGCCGATATATTTGAGGATTTGGTTGCTTATGACATATTGAGGCTGATACATGTAATTTATTATACGATTTCTGCGGGAATTAACAAGGATCGTTGTTCGTACAAGCATCTCTTATTTATTCGTGCGCCTCATCAGGACAACCGAAATAACATAATTCCCGCATTTTTCCCGAGTTATTGCCGCACCCGTTACCACAACATCGAAAGAAGATCTTTTTGGTCAGAGGGGGAAGCGGTAACAGGTTGTTCTGGCGCTATTTTCTTATTCATCTGTTTCATCGTCGGAGGATATCGCCATAACCAGAACGCGACACCAGCAAGCATTGCAAAGCCGGCGTACTCCAGATATTGAGGCATATATACAAAAACAAACTCTGAATTCTGCATTCTGAATTCTGCATTCTGAAGTTTCCATCCGTTCGCCCAATTATTTACTAACACGTGATCGGTTAACTGTTCGCCGAAGAGCATTGGTAGAGTTCTTTTCACCTGACAGCCCAATGCATACATCTGAAACCCGCCCGCACCTGCCCGCAATGCTTCGCCTAGCGAGGCGGGCGGGTCGCCTATCGGCTCAACGTCCGGCGGGCGCGGTCTGACATCCGGCTTCTGACATCTGACTCGGTATACACTCCATCCCTTGTCAAATCCCTGCGAATAGACGAGTATTTGCTGTTTTGGTTGCTCTTGCTCCCGAACGAACCGTATGCCGGAAACCAGATTATAGGGAAACGGTTGTATCCGGACATTTCCGACATCATTGACGGTTTGTATGCCGCCGATGCTTTCATTTTCAAATATGAGCGCATATCCCTGGCCGGAAAGATCAAGCGGCGGAATCAGAAAAGATGAAGTTATCGGATTATTACCCGATTGATCAGATTCGACCGCAACTTTTACCAACAGCTCCCTTCGCTGATTATCGGTATTTTCAACAGAGAAAAGTAATGGTGATCCGCGAAGGTTCCGGCTCGTGAAGGTGATAAGGGAACCATACCGGTGAGGGATTCCTGTAACCGCCACGTCAATGCAAATACCGTCATCGAGCGCGGATAAACGGCGGAATCCATCTTCCGTGATCGTACTGGAAATATCTCCGCCGGTCTGACGTCCGCATTGTCTCGGTTGATATGATTGCGATGCAAGCGAATTTTCAAAACTGTACAGGCCGCGGATTTTAGGTACACTGACCTGAATAGCGGGAATCGTCTCAAAAGTCAGCTCGCCCTCTTTTTGAACAGTCTTTCCGTCGATGAGAATTTCCGGATCATATACGCGGCGTATTACCCGCCCTCCGGTGATTTCCTGCAGCGAATCGTCACCGGCAGGCACCTGAAGATGCCATTGGTTCGTAGGGACGTTTTCTGCCGGCATATCATTTCCCGTCGTGTGCGGTGTCAGGACATATGAACCTTTCTGTTCGTTGATAGTGAACATTCGTTCATTTGCCGCCTTGCCGGTAAACAGCGAACGGAAGGGATAATACACGCCTGTTTGGCTGTTGCCGTTACTTGCAATATACGTGCCGTGGGCATCATACGCAATATCATGGTCGTTCCAAACATACGTTGGCGACAGCTCGACCGCGTCAGTTATGAATTTAAATCCGTCCTGACGTTCTGAAAGCGTGACGTGGTACAAATCTATATTGCCGAAGGTTGCCGCTTTTTGCACTGCAGGCATTGTTTTCAGAAGCGCGTTTGTTTTATCATGCGAGACTGCTTTAGGAATATCCGGCGCAACTATGTTACGGTCGAGGATGAGCCACTCTATCTGATATTTTTCAAGAATATTGTTGAATCTCACCGGATCTGATGCATATATCGTGTGGGACAATTCCCAATAAAAATTTTCATTATGCTTGCTCCACCGATCCGTATCCCGAACAAGCGTCGTTTGCGGAATGCCGAACCAAAGAAATCCTGCTCCCTGAAAACCGAAACGATAGTATTCCCATCCCCAGAATGTATGCGCGGGTAATACCGCAACGTGGGCGTCTTTCGGCAGTTTATTCATGTAGGAAAATAATGCAAAATACTCTTGCGGAATCTGTACCTTCATCTGTTCATTGATCAGGCGGCCTTGCATGAGCGGCCACTGGTAGATCATGAGAAGCAGCGCGATCATACTCACGAATAGCATGCGGAGCCTTATAGAGATACGATCCAGCAGCCACGCAATTCCTGCGGCAAAAAACACGCTGTTGGCAAACAGCAGCAACAGAGAAAACTTCGTATACGGCGAGCGGAGCGCTTCACGCAGGACAGGAAACCGGTCGCGGATCCAATTAAAAAATGAATCAAACGGAGGATTCATGCTCGTCATAAAGACGAGCGAAAACAGAAAAACAGGAATGACCGGCAGCAGTTTCTTATGGCGGCCCCGCAGGGTAGCAAAAATGCCCGTCAGCGCGATAACAAATAATGCGTAGCCGATCGTGCGAATAGCAGGATTTTCCCAGTGCGGCTGAATTTCATCAAATACCGGAATAAAATCTTTTCCGTCAAAGTGCATAAAGTCAGTCAAAGGTCCTTGTAATACCGCGACATCGGCGAGCGAGCCGCGCGCCTTGTTCAACAAAAAAATCCGGTCGGAAAACAGCCAGTTTATCTGCGAACGCGTCACCCATTCTGCCTGATGAATAATGTGGTACACATGCGGAAGGAGCCAAAATGCATTGATGGTAAGCGTCAATCCGATTACAACGCCGATGCGCTGCATCGCCAATCTGACGTTTTTCCGGTGCGAAAAAAAACTCCAGCCGGCAACAGACAGACAGAGCGCAATGAAGTACACATGCCATAATTGAGCTGCATACGCCATGGGAGCGGCGAAGAGCGTCAACAAAGAAAAAATCACCCGGTCTTTTTTCTTTCCTGTTTTTATGCAGCGCAAAGCAAACAATAATAACCATGGCAATAAGCCATACTGGGTAGTGAACATCTCAAACGGCATGGAAAAGTGCTGAAATACCGCGATATTGAAGATATAGAAAAGCGCCGCGAGAAATGCGGCATACGGTTTTTTGAGCATTTCTTTAACAAACCAATATATGCCGAGCGGTCCGACTATAAAACAGAGGTATGTATAAAAATAGCGAAGAAAATGGTCGGGAAAAACGAAAGACGTCAGATAGAGGAGGACATAACGGGGCAATTCACTCATATGGGAATGTCCGGCAAGTGCGCCGAGTCCCTGTTCTTCCCGCCAGACGCCGTTGATAACGCGCTCAACATTGAGCGCAAAATCAAATTCAGGATGCAGCGTATCCCATCCGGAAAGCCACGTTCCCGATGTATAGCTTGTTGCGGAAATCCATAGAGTGATCGCCGCGATAAGGAGCGGGTAGCAGTATTTTATAATAGACGCGTATAAAGCTCGGGCAATTTTCATAAAAAAAAGCGCACAAAGCGCTTATTATTAAATTCTAAATACTAAATTCGAAGTTCCAAATAAATTCTAATATTTAATAGTAAAATTCTAAACAATTTGGAATTTAGAACCTGATTATTATTTGGAGCTTAGTCCGCCAGCTGGCGGATTGAATTTAGGATTTATCTTTTATGAAGCAATAAACTTTCTTCCAACCACG
>Ga0209541_10006868_pt1 | contig 19274 bp, 16 predicted proteins | sample RifCSPlowO2_01_FD_184027 | JGI IMG/M metagenome (GOLD analysis project Ga0209541, IMG submission 184027) | Groundwater microbial communities from Rifle, Colorado - Rifle CSP2_plank lowO2_0.1 (SPAdes) (version 2) | ecosystem: Environmental > Aquatic > Deep subsurface > Groundwater | place... | reverse complement strand
CATCGCGCTGGGCAAGCTGGAGCATCTCCTTGGTCTGGCTATCGATGCTCATCGCCTGCTTCTCGTCCGATTCGGTACTTTTTCTCGCATAGAGGCAGTACCTCAGATCCTCCTTTGGAATCGTTTGTTCTCCCATATTTTCCTTTGTTTGGTTGATTAGTTCGACCAAGCAAAGGAATGACGCAACCCTCTTAGGTCGTCCAGAGAGCCCTAGTTGGCAAGCTGTAGACAACTATTTACCCTCCTTGGGGTGCAATTCGGAGAAGAATTTCTTCAGATCCACCGTTCGTCCCTTATGTTTCGGCGTGGAATTCTCTGCAGCACGCTGCCTGTTTTGATCTATACTCGATAGCGCTTCTCTGATGTTGACCATTCTCCCTTTCGTGGGAGTTTCGGACGCATCTTCCTCGTTCTCTATATCTGCTCCGGTGTTTTGCTCCTTGAATGAATCTCCAAGCTGTTTTTCTGATTTCTCCCGTCTCATCTCCCATATCGTTCTGATCCGCTCCGCTTCTTCCGCCTCCTCTTTCGTATACGTGAACCCTTTACGCTTCAGGATGTTGGCCAACCCGATATTAACGAGTGCTCTTGAAGTCTTCGCGCTTTCTTCCTCCGTGTAATCATCGATGTGGTGTTCGTAATGGTGCTCATATCGCACCCTGTCGGTGTAGTCGGCGTGGTTATTTTTCAGCCAGAATATGATTCCGGTCATGTTTCCGTTGCCGATCGCCTTAATGAGCTGGCTCTCGGCCATATCATTCGTGAATTTCTTTCCTTCGGCAATCGCCGCATCGGCAATGTCGGAGAACTTTTTATCCTGCTTTTTCCACTTGTAGAACGTGGAGCGTCCGACGCCTGTGCGCTGGCAGGCGATCTGGATAATGGGGTATTTTGCAAGCTCTTCGAGGAGTGCGTCCTTCATCCGCTTCGTTTGTCCGGCTCGTAAGTCATTTTTGGCATCTGTCTTGGAAATGTTTTGTTTCCGAGGCATAGGATTAATTTATTTTCTTTGCTTTCTTGCCGGTGAATTTCTCCCAGCGCGCTTTGATGACTTCCGTGTAGGCCGGAACTTTTTCCATAACAAAGCAGCGCCTGCCGAGCTTGAGCGCGGCGATGAGCGTCGACCCGCTCCCGCCGAAAGGTTCGATGATGAGATTTCCGCGCTGAGTAAGGATTTTGATATAAGGCAGAAGAATGGAGATAGGTTTTGTCCCAAAGACAATCCCTTGCCCCGAATTCTTCTCGTCCGACGCGACGTGTTCGATGAAATCGCTCGGACAGACGCCGCTTCCTTTTTTGTATCCCTGCCAGTGCGGTTTGCCATGACGAATCCATACCGTCTTTGGGTTCGACAATGCCAATGCACTGGCATTGCATCAAAGAACGGCGAGCACAAAAATGTTGCTGCTCATTTCCATAGCTCAAACCCATGCCCCACCGAATTTGAAACAAGTTATGCCCCGGAAAGGCCTGAGATTATTTACTGCGAGCAGTGTTATCAAGCCGAAGTTGTATGACCCATCCGAAGAAGAGCGTCGGTTTGTTATTGCGCGTGCTCGCTCTCAAATATATTCGAGAAAAATAATTTGAACTTCTGGACACGGTCTGGGTCGCCTTTCAACTCGAGAACAGCTGCGAGCATTTCTTGGTCGCTCATCAGTTGCCACGGCCGGGTTTCTTCTTTCTCCGCATCCTTTGCCCCTCCGTTCATATTCGGAGACAGTTGTTCGCGAAGCGCGCAGTAGAGAGAAATTTCATCATGTTTTAGTTCGATCTTCGCCGACCTCGCCATGTCTTCGGCCTGCATCCACAAGATTTTACGGAATTCATGCGTAGGATTCACCGCTAGGTCTTGGGCAGCTTCCAGATCCTTTTGGCTTATAAGATGAGATTCCGCTACGGAATCTGTCGGCAATTTTTCGGGTTGTTCATGAGAGTTCGTCATACCCGTAATAATATACGGAGATTCTTTAAAAAACAACACGACCAAAAACTATATTTACCCCGTTACAAGAAAGCCATGTGGATGAATTGCGGAGTTTGGTGGCCGACGGCGCAGTATAAATGCCTTTAATATGAATTGCTTTTTCTTTTTCACGCGTCTATAATCATTTCATATGGATACCCAAGAAGACGTTCATGATACGCCGGACACAGGCCAGGAGCCGGCGCAGAAGAATACTTATGTTGTTCCTGCCTCTATTGTTATTGCAGGTGCGCTCATCGCGCTTGCTGTTTTGTATGATGGCAAGAGTGGCAATGTGAAGCCGGATAACGGTACCGCCGCTGTCAATGATACTTTAACTGGCGTGATGAAGCCAGTTAGCGCGGAGGATCATATTTTAGGCAATCCGGATGCCGCTCTTAAGATAGTTGAATACTCCGATTCCGAATGCCCGTTTTGTAAGCGTTTTCATGTAACGATGAAACAAATTATGGAGGAGTATGGTTCCGATGGCCGCGTTGCGTGGGTATACCGGCATCTCCCGCTCGATAGTATTCATCCCAAGGCGCGTAAGGAAGCAGAGGCGACCGAGTGTGCCGCAAAGCTCGGAGGCAATGAGAAATTCTGGGCGTATGTAGACCGGATTTTTGAAATTACGCCATCCAATAACGGCCTTGATCCCAATGAGTTGCCAAAAATAGCGGAATATGTGGGGCTCGATCGGGGAGCTTTTGAATCTTGTCTAGCAAGCGGTGAGTTTAGCCAGAAAGTAGCCGATAGTATCCGAGATGCTACAAATGCAGGCGCGCGCGGAACGCCGTATAGTATTGTAGTGGCAAAAGACGGCAGGCAATCTCTGATAAACGGTGCGCAACCATACGAAGCAGTAAAGGTGATTCTCGACGAGGCTCTAGCTGCACAATAACAGGTATAAAAACAAAAACTCCCGCTTACGTAAGCGGGAGTTTTTGTTTTTGTGGCATTGACTCTTTCTCGCTCTTTCTCTAGTCTACGTATCATGGAAAAAGAAAGCATTGAGAAGCTTACGGAAACACTCTATCGTGTTACGGAGCGCATGGATGATAGAGAAGCTCTCAAGTGGAAACTCCGCGAGCGTGCGCTGGAGCTCGGCGATATTTATAGGAAGACAGAGAGAGATCTGACAATCCGCGATGAAGAAAATCGGGCGAGAGCACTCGCGAGTATTATCAGCATGCTCGAGCTTGCGTCTTCCACTACCTATGTTGCGAGAATTAATTTTGACGTGCTTGTCCGCGAATACCGGTTACTCAACGAAGAAAAAAAGGAGGAAAAAAGTGAAAAAGAAGAGCCGCTTGTGAGAATCCGTTATGCATCGCTTGGGGGAGATAAAATAGTTGTCATGCCCTCGCCCGCCGAATTCGAAAAGAATGAGATCTTGATGCCGCAAGAAAGAGGAGATGGCCAGGCAGAACGGCAAAAGAGGATTCTTGCTTGTCTTGAGAACGGCAACAGCATCAGTATTGGAGAGCTCATGCAAATCTTCGGCTCCCAGGTAAGCGAAAAGACCATACAAAGAGATCTCAATGATCTTATGATAAGAGGGTCCGTAAAAGCGGCAGGGGACAAGCGCTGGCGAAAATATTCAATAATCGCAAGCTAAAATAGTATCGGACAATTTATTTCCCTCTCGTTTTTTAAATGTCTGATAGAAATGTCTGATATACTTTTTGCTTGTGCCACAGGATGTATAAGCAACGAAAGCGCGCGGACCCATCGACGTTCTCGTGTTACGTGTATGAAAAGCAATTGCGATGTGGTTGTATCTACCCAAATGCCATGCTTTCGGCGCCTTGGCAATAATTGACACTAATGGTGGTAGAACCGTATACTTTGCAAATAGGGCAAAAGATGTTTGTTTATAACGCTTTTTTATCCACAATAATTGAGTTTGATACCCTAAGTAAAGCTCAACTATAATAGGCTTATTGGATTGAGATGGTTGCAAATGCCCTTATTCCCAAAGTTTTTAAGGGGTTTATGAAATAGGTAGCCAGACGGTTGGCTTCTTTGTGTTCGTTGGTAGTTATTTCTTGAAATGTGGTTGCGGCGCGTTCGTCATCATATTTCAGGGAGAAACGATAGTCGTGGTTGTATGAATGAACATTGAAAATTTAATAGCAGAATAGATACCAAAGAAAAAGAAGTTTCTTGATTTTCTGTTTTTCCGGTCGTCGCTACTGAACGAATGAATATCGGGAAACATCATCGATCATATGTTTTGGTTTTTAAAATGGAATGCAAAGTTGGTCGATCTCCCCACACCAATGCTCACGTTGCACATGATCATTGGCGTGGGGGGCAAATGATGCGTTCCGCATTGAAATTATAAATTTGATTTATCGAAGCCTTATTACGAAACTCTTCATTATTAAAAGTAATCGGTCGGGAGTTTCGGTTTTAAGGCAATTACATTTATTAGGAGATTATAAAAAATCATGAGTAAAAAGTTCAAAAAAACCGGGAGAAAAGCTCTCTCAGTTTTCTTGAGTGCAACCACGGTGGTCTGGCTCTCTGGCGCAGCAATGTTTGTCCCGGTAGCACAGGCCGCAACCCTTGCTGAGCTTCAAGCAATGCTCAACGATATTCAGGCACAGATTGCAGCGCTCACGGGTGGTGGTAGCTCAACAGCAGTACAATGTACATTTACCCGCAGTCTCTTTCAGGGAGCTACAGGTAATGATGTAAAATGCTTGCAACAGTATTTGAATGGCGCAGGCCATCAAGTTGCTGCATCAGGATCCGGCTCGCCGGGTAATGAGACAACTTATTTCGGTGGTCTCACTCGGGCGGCGGTTTCTTCATGGCAGGCGGCAAATGGAGTGAGCCCGACAGCAGGATACTTCGGCCCACTATCACAGGCCAAGTACAATGCGCTTATCGCTGTTATTCCTCCTCCTCCTCCTCCGCCTCCGTGCAGTGGCTCTAGTTGTCCACCGCCTCCTCCTCCATCAACAGGATCAGGCCTCTCGGTTTCAGCGGGCACACAGCCATCGGCATCGCTTGCAGTTCAAAACGCAATCAATATTCCCTACACGCGCGTTCGCTTCACGGCATCAGCCGATGGCGACGTGACGGTGAACTCGCTTGCAGTTGAGCGAACAGGTCTTATGAATGACGCGGCACTTGCTGGCGTTATCTTGCTTGATGAAAATGGTTTACGGCTTGGCGTATCAAAAACATTAAACTCTGATCACACGGTGTCATTGAATGAGCCATTTGTCGTAAAAGCAGGTCAGACGCGTGAGATGACAATTGCTGGCGATATGGCCGCGAGTTTGGCTTCTTACGCCGGTCAGGTTGGTTTTCTCGCGCTTAAGGCGGTTAATACATCAGCGAATGTAAATGGCACGTTGCCGATTACCGGAGTAGGGCACACGACTAACGCGTCATTGAGTATTGGTTCTGTTACGCTCGCGCGCGGTCCTGGTGATCCAAACTCAACGACAACAAAAGATGTCGGGACAACGGGTTATATCTTCTCATCTGTGAAGGCAACTGCCGGATCAGCAGAAGATGTTACATGGACGTCAATTCGCTTCTACCAGACAGGATCAGTTGCTACGGGTGATCTCGCAAATATTGTTGCAAAAGACGTTGAAGGCAACACATATCAAGTAACGGTTTCATCTGACGGCAAATACTACACTGCAAAACTTGGGAGCGGGATTCTTATCAAGAAGGGCCTTTCCAAGGAGGTTTGGATTCAGGGAGATATTCCAGGTGGTTCTGACCGCACGATTGCTTTTGACGTGTGGGATCTTGCTGACGTGGTGTTCCGTGGTGGAACATATGGGTACGATCTCCAGGGAAGTGCGGGAACAGGATGGACGGGGAGTTTGAAACCCCGCTATCAGGGCTCCCAAGTTACTATTGGTTCCGGGTCACTAATTGTTTCGAAAGCAAGCTCTGTAGCATCTCAAAATATTGTGTCGGGTGGCACAAGCATGGTATTGGGAGCATTTGAGTTTGAAGCAAAGGGTGAGCCTGTTACCTTCACTTCATGGGCAGTAACCGTTACGAGTACAAACAGTGACAGTGGGGATGAAAACATGACTCTAACGAATATCACTGTTTATGACCAAACCGGTAAAGCGATTGCTGGACCGCAAGATCATACTGTCGGCGCAGCTTCACTGACATTCACCGACAGCATTACCGTACCGGTAGGAAAGAATACTTATACCTTTAAGGGTAATCTCAATTCCTCGTGGGAAAATAACGATACGATTCAGCTTTCGTTTACGCCAGCGACCGCGATATCTAATGGGCGAGGTGATACGACGAATAATACCGTTACACCTTCACCATCAAGCTCGGTTGCCGGTCAGACCATGACAATCAAAGCTGGGTCTCTCACTATTAGCCCGCACAGCACGTTTGCGACAACGACTCTTATTGCCAATTCTTCTGGCGTAGAAGTCAGCCGCATCTTGCTTGATGCAACGGCTTCCGGCGATGATCTCAAGATCAAGAGCGCGAAACTTCGAAAGAATAGTACTGCCGCTGATCATCTCAACAACCTCAAGCTTTTTGACGGGACAACCCAGCTCAACGGAACGGTTGCCGATCCGTCAGCTTCTGCAGAACAAGATCTTACCTTCACGTTTGACAATGATCTTCTCGTGGCGAAAGGCACATCAAAAATATTGTCTTTGAAGGGTGATATCTCGAGCAGTGCGACAGCAGGCAGTTACTGGAAGTTCGACGTAACGGGCGGTACGAGCAATAATGATTGGAATGTACGGACTGCCCTCGACGGAGCAGATGTTACCGAGAGTCTCTCGGGCTCGGACGGAAAAGGTATTACCGTTCAGCCGTCAGGTGGCTACAAGGTAGCGGCCGAAAATGTCGTTCCGGTAAACACCGAGCAATGGGCCTATGGTGGCCAGAAAATGGTGACTATGAACGTTCTGAAATTCTCTGCAACGTCGGAGGATATCGCACTCACCGACCTTCGCTTGCAAATTGACGTCACTGGTTCTTCTTCGAGCGGCCAATATGAAAAGATATATATCTATGACGGCGTAAACCTTGTCAAAGAGGCTGCCGCCTTCACTCAAACGGGTCAAGCAAACGGAGGTACCGTTGATGTTACCTTTGATGTAAGCGGTACTGGGGCATTCATTATTCCGAGAAATGGCTCGAAGTTGATGACCATCAAAGCAGATCTCTCATTGATCGCCGTTGGCGAACCAGGCGTTGTAGATAACTTTGGTGGAGGAGAACTCCTTGGTATAGATTGGGACGGCGGACCGGTGGCCGGCAATACGGCTGCCAAACAGAAGGGACAGGGCAAGCAATCCGGCACAAGCGTCACCGTCGAGACACACTCGGATGTCACGGGCAACGGAGTCGCTTTCTTCAGAGCGCTTCCGCAGGTGTCACAGGATACGCTTACCACAAGTGCGGTTAACGGGGAGCAGGCGCTTATACGCTTTAAGGTAAAAGCGCTTGGCGGTGAAATTAACCTCAACCGACTTACGTTTACGGTTTCGACTTCTAACATTACGGGGCTTGGCGTCTCGCCGACCAACGTGAACTTCCGACTCAAAAGCGTAACGAATTCGAATTGGGTTTCACTCGCCACTGGTTCTACGGCGGCATACTATGGAGGTGCAAGTCAAGTAGCCGCATCGGATAAGAACTATGCTGATACGTCTGGCGCCTTGCTCATTGTCCGCGCGCTTGTTAATGAAACGGCGAACTACACTGCTGGCCAGTATGTGATTCCGAAAGATAACGAACATATCTTTGAGTTGTGGGCGACCATCAATGATGACGCTACAGCAGGCGGCAGTCTGACGGTAACTCTTCAAGGTGATGATGCGCGGCCTGCAGCTGTTTCGCTCACTGGCGCAAGCCGCAAGACCATGGCAAAGGTGTCGCTCATCGATCGTGAGCAAGCCCAAACCGCTTGTAACGCGACGGTTGTAGCATCAACTGGCGGATATGTTACTGGAATGGACCTCTCCAATGCGTCAACCAGCTTTATCTGGTCAGATATCTCATCCGAAGCTACATCATCTAGTAATACAAACAGCTGTGATACAGCTGACTGGATGAACGGCTTCAAAGTGCCAGGTCTTCCACAATCTGGTATCTCACATACGAAAGCCTTCAACTAAAGTCTTCGTATCAAATCCTAGATTCCTTGTGCTAGGTTTACCCGCCTCCGCCAGCTGGCAGAAGCGGGTAAGAAAAACAGAAGACTCCCTTCGGGGGGTCTTCTGTTTTTCTTGAGGATTCTCTATACTGGAGCATGTCTGGAAACCCGCTTTTGGGTACGAGGCAGTGGATTTTTAAGACGAGACGATGAGTCGGAACTCCGAGTCGCAGTCAAAAATCCACTGCCGCAGCGAGGATAGGGTTTTCAAACATGCTCTAGATCGATTATGAAAATAAAAGAACACATTCTTCCGGTTCTCATTGCTGTTGCCATACTAGCTGTAGTTGGTGGTATTTTTTGGGGGGTTCTCAAAACTCCATCCCAAGATCAGGTACCGCAAGAATCCGAAAATAACCAAAATAATGAGTCTCCTTCTCCAGATCCTGCGCTTACCCAACAAACCCCATCTCAACTGCCAGCCGGGTATGATACCTTAGTAGATAACAACCCCACAATGCGCGAAGATCTGGAAAAAAACCTCAGGAATAAGTTTGATTGGACTATAAAGAGCCTCAAAGCCGATACGAGTAACTCACTTCTGTGGTCTGATCTAGGTTCTATAAAATACGCCTTCGAAGATTATAAAGGAGCCGAAGCCGCGTGGAGGTATGCAATTGAAATCAACCCGTTGGCAACCAGCGCGCATATGAATCTCGCTGCGCTCTATCAGTATAAAATTCCTAACTATCCGGAGGCAGAGCGAATGCTGCGGATTGCTATCATAAACGAGCCTAGGGTTGCTATTCAGGCATATTCCGAACTTTTTGATCTCTATAGGTATCGGTACACCGAGAAAGCAAATCTTGCCGAAGGGGTTATGCTCGAAGCCTACCGCGCCTTCCCGGAACAACATGCGGTTTTAAAAACGCTTGCATGGCATTTTCTTGAGAAGGGAGATACGCAAAGAGCCATAGAATATTTTGAAAAATTTCTCGCAAAAGTTCCCGATGATGCTTCTGCCTTGGAAGAACTCGCACGCCTCCGCTCAAGCCCATAAGTTGTAATCCAAGGTGGCACCTTGGAAGTTATGATTATATGTGGTATACTTGAAAAATATGAATCGCACGATTCGATTTTCTGTAGGCGAATTTTATCATCTATATAATCGAGGCAATGATAGGCGGGTGATATTTCGCAACAATGACGATCATACCCGGTTTATTCATCTCCTTTTTCTTTGTAATGATAATCAATCGCTTGTTTATAAAACAGTTCCACCGCATGGAATTTTTCTTTTTAAGAGAAAGCAGTCTTTGGTTGATATTGGCGCGTACTGTTTAATGCCGAATCATTTCCATCTTTTGGTCCGCGAGCGCATACCAAATGGTATTACTATGTTTATGAAAAAACTATCGACGGCATATTCAATGTACTTTAATTTAAAAAATAATAGAACTGGAAAGTTATTTGAAGGTGCTTTTAGAGCTGAGCATGTTGACGATGATCAATATTTGCGATATTTATATGCATATATTCATCTTAATCCAGTTAAACTAGTAGAATTATATTGGAAAGAAAATGGTATTAAAAACATTAAAAGGGCAAGTAATTTTTTAAAGAAGTTCCAATATTCAAGTTTTCTTGATTACACCGGCAGAAAAAGGGAAGAGGGCGCAATATTAGATAGAACTTATTTCCCCGATTATTTTTTAGAGAGGCACAGTTTCGATAATTTTATAAATGATTGGCTAGAGTTAGCTACTCTAAGATATCCAAGGTGACACCTTGGGCATTGTTATTTGGTGTTTGAGGTAGTTGTTTCTCTAAGCTAGGATTGAGATATTATAAATATGCGATTGCTGGTAACAGTGTTATTGCTGTCGGTATTTCCTTCCATTGTTTTTGCGCAGATGTATACAAGCGAAATTGCATGGATGGGGACGGAAGAGTCGGCGGCAAATGAATGGATTGAGCTCAAAAACATGTCGAGCTCTGATATACATCTTGATGGGTGGACGCTTCGGGCAGAAGATGGAACGCCGGACATACGCCTTTCCGGCACTATCCGTGGGGGCGGATATTTTTTGCTTGAGCGGACGGATGACTCAACCGTACTGTCGATGACGGCCGATCAAGTCTATGCAGGCGCGCTTTCAAATAGCGGTGAACAGCTTGAGTTAAAAGATTCTAGCGGTGTTCTTGTAAATTCGGTACGAGCGAAATCCGGGTGGCCTGCCGGAGATAATATGACAAAAAACACAATGCAGTGGTCTGGCAGTCAGTCATCTGGTGGGTGGATTACGGCTCCGCCGACGCCTCGCGCAGAAAATGCTCTCCCGCCCATACCAAAAGCGGTGGCAACCCCTCAACAGGTTTCAAAAAAATCAACAGATACAACAAAAAAGTTTTCTTTACAGGAAAATGCGGCTGGAGTAGAGAAAACAGAAAGCATTAATTCTAACAATGAAGAGACGCAACAACCAGCCCAGCTTATCGGTGTCAACACGTTTTGGCTCGTCGGGAGCGCTGTAGCAGGGCTTATTCTTGGGTTTTTGGTTCTTGCCTTTCAATCAATGCGAAAAGAAGTTCTTTGAGCTCTAAGAAAGGTACGCGTGTTTTGTTTGCTCGAGCATTGCTGTAATTGAGAAATCTTCCATAACTTTTTTCCTGGCGTTTTCGCCGAAACGAATTTTGTCTTTTGGGTGGAGGATAAAGTGCGAGATAGCGTTGATGATCTCACCAGGCAACATCGGTTCTATAAGTATGCCGTTGTTGAGGTTGCTGACGAGTTCCGGGTTGCCGCCAACGCGCGTTGCAATAAGGGGGAGCTGGGCGAGCGATGCTTCCAGAAGTGTGTAGGCAAAGCCCTCTTTTACCGAGGCAAGCAAAAAGAGATCAAACGCTTTCAGATAGCTAAATGCCTCGGGAAGATAGTCAACGAGGAAGATATTTTTTTGAAGATCGTGCGTTTCGATATGATACCGGAGCCGCTCTTTGTCTCCCCCCCAACCAACAAGAAAAAAAATAACATTTGGGTTGACTGATATAATATGCGGAGCCGCTTCAACAATATAGTCGAGGCCTTTGTTTTTTGTGTATTCGGCGATTGTGCCAACAATGAAATACTTGCGGTTAACCGGCATATTCTCGTGGCGCAAAAGCCGCTCGCGCGCCACACTGCGTTCAAGAAATATATGTTTTGCTGGGTCCACGCCATTATGGATGAGAATGAGTTTTTTCTCTGGCGCAATTTTATACTGAACGCCGATATGATAATCAAATTCGGAGACGCAAATAATGGCGCTTTGAAAGCGTGCGCCAAATCGCGCAATTGATTCAAGAAATTTTCTCTGCCAATGCGGGCGGTCTTCGAGGAACGGCCAGCCGTGAGTACTCGCGACAATTTTTTTTGTACCCGCAATGCGTCCGGCAATGGCACCGATTACCGTTACCTTTGAACCGTTCAGGTGTACAATATCCGGATGTAGTTTAAGAAGAAGAGCGAGAATACTGAAAAAAGATATAACATCTTGGAATGCGTTGATATTGCGCCCGAGCCCGCGTATTTCATAATATGGAATGCCGCGCTCGCGGATCTTTGAGGCAAGATGCCCCGACCCACCAGCGGCTACCGCAACCTCAAATTCATCTTTTGGGAGATAATCAACAAGATCGACAATATAGCGCTGTGCGCCGCCAATGACCGATTTTGTTGATATGAAAAGAATCTTTGTTTTGACCATTTGTCAGTTCGTGTCGTTTATTTTATAATAAACTACCCATGAAGCGTGAGCAAACGCCGCTTATCCTCGTGTTTTCTACGGCGTACCTGCCGCATATAGGTGGCGCAGAAATTGCTATACATGAGATTGCACGGCGCGCAGAGAAACTGCGTTTTTTAATTATTACCTCGCGTTTTTCTCGTGGTCTGCCGAAATATGAAGAATCCGGGAATATAATCATTCGGCGGGTCGGGCTTGGGATAAAATTTGATAAATGGTTTCTCCCGATCGCCGGGTATATCGCGGGGAAGAAAGCTTTACAGGGCAACAAGAGTGTTCTTTTGTGGGGGGTTATGATTTCGCAGGGAACACTTGCGGCTTATTTTTTAAAAAAACGATACCCGAAGACGCCTTTTATCATAACGCTCCAAGAAGGGGATTCGGAGGAGCATCTTTCAAAAGGAAAGCTCGGTCTCATCAATTATTTTTGGCGGCGCATTCTCTCGCGCGCTGACGGCGTTACGGCAATCAGCGAATATCTTGCCTCTCGCGCACGAACGTACGGCTATCGCGGCGATATCAGTGTTATACCGAATGGCGTGGATGAGAAATATTTTGAAGCGAGGCGTGTGATTTCGCGCATCAAAGCCCAAGAACTTGGCATAAGCGATGCCGAGAAGATTATACTTTCTGTCTCGCGTCTTGTTCCGAAAAACGGAGTAATAGAGCTTTTGCACGCGTTTTATATACTTCACACGCGAAATATGGCAACGCGGTTGCTTTTTATAGGCGACGGCTCCGAAAGGGAACCGCTCGAAGAACGCGCGAGAGCGTGGGGTCTTGGGCGCGCAGTGCTTTTTTTGGGCGCACTTCCTTATGAAGAACTCATCAGCTACTATGCGATGAGCGATGTTTTCGCTCGCCCTTCCCGATCCGAAGGCTTGGGGAGCGCGTTTCTCGAGGCGATGGGCGCGGGTGTTCCTGTTGTCGCGACTCCTGTCGGGGGCATTGTGGATTTTCTCAAAGACCACGAGACGGGGGTTTTGGTGAAACCCGGGGACCCGGAAAGTATTGCAAATGGCATTGAGGAGCTTCTCACGAATAACCCGCTTCGCGAGAAGATTATTAAAAACGCCCGCGCGCTTGTGATTGAGAAATATCTTTGGGTCGATATAGCAAAAAAAATGGAGTCCATCTTACTGGAAGCCCGCGTATGAATCCCGTACGAAATATTTATAGAATGTATTACAATAGCCATATTTTTGTTAATCAGATGAGTGTTTTAAAGCACAGTCCTTTATCGGATATATTTCGTACGGGATGAAAATTCTTATTGCAACGGGTATTTATCCTCCCGAGATCGGGGGGCCTGCAACATACAGTAAAGCTCTCGCCGAGGAACTTACGCGGCGCGGGCATATTGTTACGCTTCTTACTTATTATAGTGCGCCCGAGCCCGAGACGCCGTTTCGTTTTGTCGCGGTATCGCGAAAACTTCCGAAAGGCATCCGGCACGCGGTTTATTTTTGGAAGGCGCTTTACCTCTCGCGCGGGGCGGACGTTGTATTCGCACAGGATCCTGTGAGCGTTGGCGTTCCCGCGTTCATAGCGGCGCGTATTCTCCGAAAGCAGTTTTTTCTTAAAGTGGTCGGGGATTACGCGTGGGAGCAGGGGATGCAACGGTTTGGCGTTGCCGACCTTCTCGATATATTTTTGAATAAAAAATACGGATTTCGCGTTGAGATGCTCCGCCGCGTTGAGTATTGTGTCGCGCGGCACGCGGACGGCATTATTGTTCCGAGCGGGTATTTAAAGGGGGTTGTTGAAAAGTGGGGGGTGGAGAGCGCGCGCATTACTGTTATCCCGAATGGTATTTCAATGTCGTATGTGCCGCCGCGCGAGGATGCGCGGCAAGCGCTTGCAATCGACGGAATTATATTCGTCTCTGTCGGACGGCTTGTGCCATGGAAAGGCTTTTCTTTTCTCGTCTCGCTTTTGCCGAAAATAACGGGCAATTTGGTTATCATTGGAGAGGGACCAGACAGGAAAAAACTTGAGGATCGCGCAAAAGAGCTTGGTGTATCAAATCGCGTGATTTTTACCGGGTCTTTGCCTAAAGAAAAAATGAGCGCATATTGTGCTGCTGCCGATGCTTTTTTACTCAACACTGCCTACGAAGGATTTTCCCACCAGATACTTGAGGCGATGGCGACAGGTGTTCCGGTTATAACAACAATGGCTGGAGGGAATAAAGAGATTATCCGGCCGGGCGAAAACGCGCTTTCTGCGGGGTATAATAATGAAATGGAATGGCTCGCGGCGATTAAAAAGATTCTTGGGGACAAGGCTCTGCGGGCGCGTATCAGCAGTAATGCCATCGAAGACGTAAAAAAATATACATACGTGGCGATGATTGCCAATATAGAAACCATTCTTGCGCACCCATGAAACTTCTTATGTTCAGCACCGACCGAAGCGCTTTCGACCCAGAGTCGCAGTTTGCGAGCCGGCTTATTGAGTATAGTGCTTTGTTTGAGGAAATCGATGTGATTATTGGAGGTGCAGATGCGATTGGCGCGACATCAATCGTCGATAACGTCATATTGTGGCCGGTCGGGCCGCTTTTTTTGCCGCAGGCGTACGTGGTCGGCAAAAAAATACTTACGGGTAATGCGGAGTCATATCGAATCACGGCACAGGAGGAGCTTGGAGGTATTGTTGCGTATCTCCTCGCGCGCCGTTTTCGGATCCAGTGGCAGATGCAGGTGCATACCGATATCGCAAGTCCCTATTTTCGCGCGCATTCTTTTATAAATAAAGTGCGTTATCGTATAGCGCGATTTTTGCTTCCGCGCGCCTCATGCGTGCGCGTCGTCGGCTCTCGCGTGAAGCAGGGGGTTGAGGCGATTGCCGCGCTCGCGTCCCCAGCGGCCATTCTCCCTATATATGCTTCGCGTGATACAATTCTTGAGCGCAATTATGATGACCCGTATTTTGATTTCGTTATTCTTATCGTGTCGCGCCTTACATCTGAAAAAAATGTTTCGCTCGCAATCCGCGCCGTAGCCAGGCTTGCAGAAGAATATCCGCAGACGACGCTTCGAATTGTCGGCGACGGGCCGGAGCGCGCGTCTCTCGAAGCTCTGGCGCACGAGCTGGGTCTCGGAGCGCACGTGCAGTTTACAGGCTCGTTAGAAGGGAGTGCCACTATCCTTAGCTCATACAGGAAAGCGGCCCACGCGTATCTTCAGACGTCATGGTATGAAGGGTATGGCCTTGCGGTGGTCGAAGCGATGAGTGCGGGACTTCCTGTTGTTATGACTAATGTGGGAGTTGCAGGCGAGCTTGTCATTGACGGCGAATCTGGTCTTGTTGTCGAGCCGGGAGACGAAGACGCGCTTTTTGGCGCGCTCAAGCGCGTTCGGAGCGACCGGGAACTTCGCGAGCGCATTGGCAGGCGAGCGCTCGAAATTTCGCGGGGGCTTTTCACCAAAGAAGAATATCTGGAAGCGTTTCGGCAAACACTTGAAACATGCGGGGCCTAGATTATGAAAAATATAAAACTTGTTTATATTCTTCCGGAGTATAGCGATTCAATCGGGTCGCATTTTTATCATAAATACGAATTTTTAAAAAGGCTCGACCGAGAAATTAATCTTTTTGTTGTGGCCGAGAAAGGAGAGCGGCCGCGCGATTTTCAGAAAATATATATTCAGCGGTTTGTTTTTTTCCCGTTTCGGGCGCTTGAACTTTTTATTATTCTTTTGAGGCTTCGTCTCAAGGGGTATACCATATTCTGGACGCATTATTCGTTTGTAGGCGGGATTCTCGCACCGTTGTTTGGGAGGAGTTTGTATTGGAATTGTGGGATGCCGTGGCTGTATCGGAGGAGTCGCGCGGAGGAGTTTTTCTTCCGTTTGGCGATGAGGCGTTCCGAGCTTGTAATTGGCACAGAAGGCCTTAAATCGTCGTATATTGAACGATATGGCCTGCGGCGGTATCGGGTCCATGTATTGCCAAATTGGGTTGATATTGAACGATATGCCCGGTGGCGGGGGCTTAAAAAGGAGGCTCGGGAAGAGCTTGGTCTTGATGATAAAAAAAAGGTTATTCTTTTTTTGCACCGCCTTTCGAAGCGAAAGGGGGCGAATTTGATTATGCCGATTGCCGAAGGTTTTGAAAATGATACGGGCGTACTTTTTTTGATCGCTGGGGAAGGTCCGCTCTCCGATATTATTCAAGGAGACAACATAAAGCTTGTAGGGAGTATTCCACAGCGTGATACGCCAAAGTATTTTGCCGCCGCCGATATCTTTTTAATGCCGTCCGAAGAAGAGGGTTTTCCGCATGTGCTCCTGGAATCGATGGCAGCCGGGGTTCCGTTTGTCGCAAGCGACGTAGGCGGCGTCCGCGATATGGTGCCCGAAAGCGTACAACATTTTGTTGTACGGCAGGATGTGCATCTATTTCAGGACCGTATCCGCGAACTTTTCGGCGGCGCTTCACTCAGAAAAAAGACGAGCGAGACATTGGTCGGGTGGGTTAGCCGTTATGATTGCGAACGAGTCCTTGGTGATTTTGTAAAACTTGTTTCTCGGGAAGAGTGATTAAAGCCTATCTTTCTGTAATCGATCGTATATCTCTTTCAACCGAAAGAGATTTTCGGATGATATTTTCGATTGCAAAGAGAACAAAAAGGGCGCTCATGCCGAAGACGAAAAGAGCAAGAAGCGGATGGAAAATGGTGTCTCTTCGCAAGAATGTTTCAATGACGAGTATGATTGTGGTACTTGCAATAATGATAAAGAAATCCTGAAATTGGTGCACAATTTTTGCGATTAATGAGATGAATGAGAAGAAGCTTTTCTTCCCGCTCTCTTCTCCATTTTGCGGCGGTAGTATAAAATCAGATGCCCGCTTCATATATTTTTTGGCATAAATCTGTGGTGCAAGGCTGTGAACAACGCGGTTTGTGACAAGCGCAAGCGACCCGATAATTCCTATACTGAAAAGATCGCGTAGTTCGTATGTTGTTATTGTTGAAATGCCAAATGTGAGAGAAATCCAAAAAAGCGGAGGGATGATGAGATGATTAATTTCATCCCAATAAATACCGCGGAGTGAAAATGTTTTTCGATAGCGAGCAATTTCGCCGTCGACTTTATCCGAGAGAATAGTGAGATACAAAAGCCCGAGCCCCGCGAGTTTCCATTGCCATTCAAATTGAAGCACAAAGTAGCATCCGAGTAGACCCAGGAATGTTCCGGTGATTGTTACCTGATTTGGAATGACGGATGTGGAGAGCAGGAGCCGTGTTATATAGATTGACGGGCCGCGTTGGAATAGCTTGTAACCCCACGGCCGCGACCAGCCTGATGGGTTTACTTTTTCTGCTTGTAGAAGTTCCCGCAGTTCTTTTATTGATTCCATTTGCCCGCCTAAATTTTTATAGCCCGCCTAAATTTTTATACAAAAATTTAGGCAGGTGAATTAATGACCTTTTATGCTTCCAATTGGCCGGAGATATGCCACTGGTTTTATAATATCCTCTTTCTCAAATTCGCGCACAACATCAAAAAGACCCTCGCTTGTTATATGTTCTTTTTCTTCGAGTGTAGGTTTTTTCCGTTTTGAGATGAGTGTTATACGGCGCGGTATCTCGGGCTTGGATATACCTTTGGCTATTGCCCGCTCGATGGATTTCCCCGCGCTTGGCGTGACCGAAAAAAGAGTTTTTTCCGGTGCGCTCCCGGCGACACCTATATATGAAAGGGTGTTGTTGGCGCCGGCAATCATAAGCGGGCGGTCGGCAATTATTTCTACTGCATCTTGCCTGTGAACAACGAGGCTCTTATTCCCCACGTGTTCTTCGCGTATAGAGTTATGCGCGGCGTCCCACAAAAAATGCGCTGTACCTTTTGGGAGTGCGTCATTGATGCGTTTGAGAAGCGCTACGCGGAAGGCGTATCCGTAGTTAAGCCCAATTTGTATTGACTGTATAAGACGTTTTCCTTCTTTCGAGCTCGCCGGAATCTCGGGGAATGGTGTGTGCGAGAAATATGCGTACCAGCGAGCGCGAAAATTTCGGATACCTTCCCATGTAGAAAAATGGAAAGCGACTTTCAAAAAGAAAAGGGCTATTTTCTCAAGCGGCGTATTTTTTTCTCTTCGCGCGAAATAACGTCCCAGATGATATGTCGCGTGCCCTCCGCCGCCATGGTAGAAAAGCGCAAGTTGACCTTCGCGGAGTCCCCATTTCTCGGCGTATGCACGGTCGAGGATTTTTTCTATTGCATGGATTTCGAGAAAGTGATTCCCGCCGAAGTTATAACCTATCTCGTGCCGGCCGTTTGTATACGAAGAGAGGGGGACGAGATTTTTTAAATTGATCTCCTGTCTTTCTTTTTGAGAAAGTGTAGACCCGCCAAATTCAATATGTTCGAGTTCATTTTCGGGTAATCCGTATTTTCGCACGGCTGCGGGTGCGCCCTCGAGAAATATATCCTCAAGCTCTTTTTTTGTAAGATCGTACTGTCCGCTTTCCGGTTTCGTGATACCAAGCCACCGGGAAAGCGCACGCGTCCTGCCAACCCTATCCGAAACGCCTTTCCGCAGATGTGCCGCAAACGATTCCAAAAATTCCGGTGAGAAGTCCTCGCGCGTAAGATCTGTGATAAAAACGCTCATCCCGCAGTTCGTAGCGGGAGCCGAAAGCATAGGGACAATGGTGCCGCTGGTTGCCGCGACAAACTGCGGAGGAGATTCAAGCCCGCGTTTCGGGTGGATATTCGGAAGACAGAGCGGTAGCATCGCGAGACTTTTTATTTTTGCAATCTTCTCAAGTTTCGCGCGTAAAGTCGGTTCTTCAATTCCGTCGCAGGTAAAAAGCATAAAAGTCATTATATTGTAACAGAATTTTGGAAGGCGCGGTTGCTTGACATACAGTGCTTATAGTAGTATAATGCATCCCAGTTCTTTGAATATCTGCTTGCGAGTTTTGCCATAGAAAAAAGTGTCTTATTTGTAGGATATTTTCTGCTGTGGCAAAGCTTTTGGCTAAGCCAAGCCCATGGTGGGTAACAGCACAGAAAACCCCTAGAGCGCCAACGAGGCGCAGAAAGGAACTGACCATGTCGGAAGGCATGCTCGGTAATCTCCCGCTCTCCGAGATCCGGGGACCGAGAGGAGACTTCGAGGAGAAACTCGCAGGGGCCGATGGCTCTCAATGGCTAGCGGCATTCAAGCGGTTTCTCCGACGCGAGAACCCCTGGGAACTCACAGCCTGTAACTTCATGACATGGAAGACCATCAAGCTCGGCACGGGTATCAAGACTGCCGACGACTTCCGCAGAGCCTTCAAGGCCACAGGTTGCCGCATCGGTGACTTGGCGAGCGACATTCTCGACAAGCCCGCCTTCACGGCGTCGGACACCGAGGTGGAGTTCGATCTCTTCAACGT
>Ga0209541_10006867_pt1 | contig 19277 bp, 21 predicted proteins | sample RifCSPlowO2_01_FD_184027 | JGI IMG/M metagenome (GOLD analysis project Ga0209541, IMG submission 184027) | Groundwater microbial communities from Rifle, Colorado - Rifle CSP2_plank lowO2_0.1 (SPAdes) (version 2) | ecosystem: Environmental > Aquatic > Deep subsurface > Groundwater | place... | reverse complement strand
GTTATTTATTATTGGGAGTTTCAGTATTAGTTATAATCTTAATAGTGTTATTTAATTCAACAATGAAAAGTTTTGTCGATGAAACCTGTTCTCTTGAACACGGCTCATCTTGCCCGATGTACGCAGCAATATCAAAACAAACTTACCTTGCTTTAGGGGTTGTAGGATTATTAATAATTGTATCATTTGCTTTAATATTTTCCAAGCCTCAGAAAGAAATAATTATCCAGACAAAAACAATTGAAAAAAAAGCTCCTAAAAAAACATATGATTTAACTGATTTAAAGCCAGAAGAAAAGCAGGTTTTTGAATTAATACAAAATAATAAAGCAATCTTCCAGTCTGATTTAATTGAAAAAACGCAGTTTGGAAAAGCAAAGATGACAAGAATCATAGATAGATTAGAAGGAAAAAATTTTGTCGAGAGAAAAAGAAGAGGAATGACTAATGTTGTTGTTTTAAAGGAATAAATCGCCCTGACCGTTCTGAGAGTACTATGGAAATCACTACAAACTTATCAATAAAACAATTACTGTCTATATTTATGTCCAAAAACAATCTTTTCCAAATAAAGTTCCTGTTTTGATGGATTATAAGAAAAAACTACTCTCAATTTTCCAATCCAGGTTCTACAACTTCCTCCCAAATCATAATGAAGATGTTTATATCTTGAAGACTCTTCAGCAACTTCTTCAATCTTACTTTTTATTCTTTCTTGAAATTGTTTATCAAGTTTCTTAAAGTCTTTAGAAAATTCTTTAGTGGGTAGGATTTTATAGTTCATCCCAATCAACAAACTCTCTATTCTTTATTTGCTCTTTTGATTTTTCATAAGACTGCATAAACCCTTTATCACTCATTAACTCCAAAGATTCAATTATAGTATCAAACTCATTCTTTACTTTAACAAGATCTTGAATTGCTTGTTTATTTATTTGAATAGTAGCTTGCATTTCACAATATCTCTATGTATTAGTACTTTTAAGCTTTATGGTCGCCCTGGCCGAGATTTGAACTCGGGTTGCGGCCTCGACAGGGCCGCGTGCTAGACCGGGCTGCACCACCAGGGCATATCAAAAAAATTAAGTCAAAATCCTTTTATAAAATTATTGTTTAAAAGTCCCTCCACCCGGATTTGAATTCCCCGATAAATCAACTAAATTTATCTCCGGGAACATCACGGTCACGACTGACTGTTTTTCATCTATGGTATCACACCTAATCGAACAGCATCTACAGCCGTGCACTCTACCGTTGAGTTATGGAGGGCTACTAAAATCAATAGAAATTTAATTTATAAAACTAACCTTTCATCAAAAACTATTTCTCTCTTTCTCGCTGGCTCTAGTTAATAAAGTAAGCCTGTTTGATTTGACATGCACATATCTCTTGCCTGTGTGATATTCAACAACAGCTTCAGGCAGCATCATTTTGCCGATAATGCTTAATTTAGATCTTGCAACATAAGATATAATCCTCTCTTCGCCTCTATCAAGCCCATCCAAATCCCAAATCAATCTTAATCTTCCATCATGGCTTCTCTGGACTTTGCTTGGCCTCATAGTTCCGAAATCTTTGCTTCCTGCAGCAACCATGCTTGGCAGATAATCTATAACTCTTATCTTATGGAATGATTTATTTCCTCTATTAGACAAATGCAATATTACTTTTATGCCCCTGATTCCTTCTCTGTCTTTATCTACGTCTATAATTTTTTTAACAATAACCACTTTTCTTTTCGTTAAATAAGAAACAATATACCAAGTCAAAATAACTAGTAATAATAAAGTCAAATAAGTCCCATAGTACAAAGTAACAATAATGTCTCTCTTAGCTCCAGGCTCCAATGAGAATGTCCATGCAAGAACATATTTTCCGTCTATCTTTTCTGTTAGATCAGGCTTTATGTTGTATCCTGCCAATAATTTCTCAATGCTTGTCAATTCAAGTTTGACGTCTTCAGTGCTTATTTCGGTTCCTGTATTTTCCTTTGTAATTAATATCTGCTTGTTAAAGTTATTATTCTCGAAGACTTTTTCAGTTACTTCAGAATAAGGAGAAAGTAAAATATTTTTATTAGCTCCGCCAAGCACATCTCTTCCAGATTTGACAGAAACGCTGAATAAATAATTTTTCAAAGGAGTGTTTTCATCGAAATCCAGGCTGAATTTTTCAATTCTTTCTTCATTGGCTTTTAATTTAATCTCTCTTTTGGTTTCAAATAATTCGCTGCTTAAAACTATCTCAACTTTGTCAATATCATAATTAAACAAATTCTCCATGGAAACTCTTGCAACAGCTCCAAGTCTTGGATCTATTTTGTCATCTATAACTAATTCTGTGACAATGCTTTCAGCTCCAAATGGAACAACTTCAACTTTAAGGGGGATATTTTCTTTTACTGCTCCATCTCTGCTTTCCACATTTACAATAATATCATACTTTCCAGGAATTAAAAATTTCATAGGAGTCACAGTCAATTTGACATTTTTTGTAAATCCACTCTGTACGCTTACAATATAAGGATCAGCAGTTACTTTCCATTTTTCATTAAAGAAATTCCTTCCAATAAAGAAATCCGTGTCTTTTACCCTATTATTAGTAATCAAAATGTCAAAAATCGCATTGTCATTGGCGATTATTTTATTGCTAGAACTTAGGGTTTTTACGTCAAAGTCTTTTGGCTTGTCTTGGGCATAAACGCTAAAACTAACCAAAAATACCAAAAACAGTGCAAATAACAACCTCTTCATAGGGCTAATTTTAGTGTAATAAATATTTAAATGTTTTGGAGTGGTAATTTCCGTGTAAAAAGTCAAAAAACCTCACTTACGTGTTCTTTTTTCTGGAATTTAAGTACTTTATCCACAAAGCTTTCTATCTTGGCTTCATGGCTTACAATTATAATCTGCTTCATATTTAATTCATCCAGCACAACTCTGACCCTGTCAAGCTGCTCTGAGCTGAATCCATCTGTAGGCTCATCTAAGATTAATAAATCCTTTGTTTTTATTTCTCCAGCTAAGTTATTTAATACCTGATTTAAGCTTAATCTATAAGCAAGTGCAACAGCAGTTTTTTCTCCACCGCTTAAGTCAGTGTAGTTGATGTCGTAATCGCTCTGAATTATTTTCGGAGTAAATTCCTCATCCAGCTCAACTTTTAAATTCTCATTGTCTATAATAATAGCAAACCATTTTTTAAACAGCTCATTAAAATCATTATACAACTTATACATAATACTTTTTTCAATTGCATTCATAAGGTTTGAGAAGTGCTTGTCAAGCCAGGTTTCAATGTTTTTTAATTTATCAAGTTTTATTTTTAAGGCATTTAATCTCTCAATCTCAAAATTGAGCTTGTTTACAATTTCATTAAAGAATTTGATTTTTTCATTCACTTCTGTTTTTTTTATTTCAACATTTTTTTCTTCGTTGGATATCTCCTCATACTCCATTTTTGCTTTCCTAAAAGTTTCTTCCAATGATGTATTTTCTTGAATTTTTTTATTTAATTCTTCTTTCTGATTTAATAATCCAAATAATTTTTCTTTAATGTTCTCTAAATTATCCTCAAATTCAATTATTTCCTCTTTCTTTTTTAGAATATTTTCCTGTCTTATTCTTCCGGCTTCAATTTCCATTAGTTTTTTTCTTAAATCTTCAATTTCTTTTTTATTATTATTTACAATTTCAAAACATTCCATCTCCAGATTAATCAAGTATTCAGCTTCTTTCTTAAACTCAAGTATTTTTTCATCCTGGGCTTTGAAAATCCTTTCTTTATACTCAGAAGTTACTTTTTGGTAGCATGTAGGGCATTCGTCAATGTTTTTTATTTTATTTTTAATGTAATTGGCATTCATTTGATTGGAATTAAAGACGCTTATTCTATTTCTGATATCTGTTAATTTAGCTTCATTTTCATTTAAAGCATTGTGAAGAAAATTTATCTTATTCTGAACAGCTGTTTTTACATTTTCAAAATTCTCCTCTTTAAAGTCTTTAATTTCATTTTTTAAAATCCTTAATTTATCCTCATTCTTATTTTTCTCTCTCAATAAATGCTCATAGTTATTATTAACTAAAGAAAGTTCATTTTTAATCTCATTGAATATTCTTATCTTGCTTTCAAAATTCTCAATTTTATCCCTACTTTCTCTGGCTTTATGTTTTATATTATCCAATTCTTCTTGGACAGAATTAAAAATACTTTTAATTTCTCTTAATTCTTTCTCTTTATTTTCTTTTTCAGTTATTTTGTCTTCATATTCCTCTAATCTTTCTTCATAAATCCTGGCTTCAGATCTTAAATGCTTTAAAAACAAAGTGCAGTTTTCTTGGATTCTTTTGTATTTGTCAATGTCAAATATTTTCCTTAGAACATGCAGTCTGTCTTCCTTTGATTCTAGCAAAATCCTCTTCATCTCTTCCTGGGGGGTGTAAACAGTGTATTTATACAATAATCCTTTTCCTTTTGTCAGATAATCTTTCGGATAATTTAACAACTCTAAGATTTTAGCTTTTAACTCAGTAGCAGTTCCCTCTTCTCTTTTTCCATTAATTAAAATATATCCAGAATCTTGCTTGACGCTTTTCTCACTCCTCTTTAAGATTCTTTTTATCACAACGTCTTTCCCTTCCAAGTCAAAATGCAGTTCAACACTTCCATTTTCCTTCCCATTTCTCAATAAACCCTGCCCCATTCCTTTCTCTAATCCGAATAAGGCAAATTCAGCAGCCAATAATACCGTGCTTTTCCCAGAGCCAATATCTCCACTTAGTAAAACACTTCCCCCCGGAAAATTAATCTCTTGATTTAAGTAGCTCCTAATATTTTCCAGCTTAATTTTATTTATTATCATAGTAGTTCATACAGGTTTTTATTCTCCTGTTAGGTTCGGTATGTATTTCATGTTCTCCCCTGTCGATCCAAATAGCAGGAATCCCGGCAGATTGAGCGGCAATAATATCTGAATCAGAATCTCCTACAAAAACTGCTTCTTCAACTCCTAATTGCTTCATGCAATATAATAATCCATCAGGTGCTGGTTTATCTCTTAAATCGCTCTTATAAGTAATCACAAATTCAGAAAAATAACCATTGCCTAAAAAATAATTTCTTTGAGGAATCGCAATAAAAGGAGGGGCATCAGTAACCGCGCCCATAATAACTTTTCCTCTTCGTAATTCATCTAAAACAAATTTGACATCAGGATATAAGCTTTTAAAACGCTTTACTTTCTCAAAATCAGACATATAAGATTTAAATAATTCAGCAAAGTTATCATGATTAAATCCAAATACTCTTTCAATCATAACATTTCTTGACATCTCTTTATCACCTTGAATAAATCTTTCAATATTTTCTGTGCTGCAATCACCATACCCAAGCTCATTTCTTATAAATTTAAATGCTTCAAAAAAAAGTTCTTTCCTTATTTTAATTAAAGTCCCATCAACATCAAATATCACAGCTTTCATATTTTCAACTTCTCCAGAGCAGCATTAATGACTCTAACTTCAAAGCTCGAGTTAGTTTCTCCTTCTAATTTTTCCAAAGAAAATAATTCCATTAATTCTTCAGTTAATTTTTGCTCATTTTCAATTTTAAATTGTCCTAAATTATTTTTAATTAATTCTTTCTCAATGTCTTTTACTTCACCTTCCAGCTTGATTTCTTCAAATTTTTTTAATTTTAATTTATTAGTATTTTTCATAACAAAGAAAGCTCCTTTGTCTTCAATTTTTTTTGCAAAATCTCTTATTTTTATGTCGCTTATTTTTCCTGTTTCTAACTCTCCTTTAATTCTTAACGTAACAATCTTGTCTGTAAAATCATTTGTTTCAATTAATTTTTCAATTTTGGAATTAATGTCATTCGGATTATTTCCAGAAATTGTAAAGCTCAAAACTCCGTTTTTTAATTCCAAAAATCTTCTTTCTAAATTTAATTTGTCATCAACAATGCAAAAACTACCTTTCTTTAATTCCTCAATTTCTTTAAAGTTATTTGGAAATAAAGGCCCTGGATAGACAATTTTCCCGTAATTTTCTTTTTCAATATCAAATAAATAATGAACATGCCCCCCTGCATAGTAATTGAAATTCTTCGGCAAATCCAAATAGCTGGTGCATTGAACCTCTTCCAAGTCTTTTGGCTTAAATTCTTCCAAAGCTGTATGAAACATAAATATCTTAAACCCATTTTCATTTTCAACATTTTCCTTGTTTAATTTTTTATAATCTTCTTTCTCCAATCCGCCTCTTCTTCCTAAAATTCCAGTTATTTTAACTCCAGTTTTATCTTCACTAAATTCCAATTTTTCATTTTCTATTTTGTAAACATTCACGCACAACCCAGCACTTTCCAAAATATTCAAGGCAGTTTTCCCGGTAACAGAATAATCATGGCTTCCAGGAATCACATACACTTCAACATTATTTTCTTTTAATCTGGAAAGCTCTTTCGCAACAGAATTAATAATCTCAAACCCCGGCATTGCAACATCAAATAAATCTCCTGAAATTAGCACAAACCCAATGTTTTCATTCAAGGCAGTATCTATAGTTTTTTTAAAATGCTCCAAACTAAGTTCATTTAGTTTATTTTCTCTCCAACCTCCAACATGGCAGTCAGCCATATGCAAGAATTTCATATTAAAAAATCTAAACTAAAAATTAATAAAGATTTATGTCTTGAAAGAGAATATTCTCAATAAATCCCTAATCAAATTGTCTTTCTTTTTAGTAGGGGGGCTTAAATCAAAATCCTCTAATTTCTTTCCGAGCAGTTCAGCAGCTAATTTCTTATAGGCCATAGAAGCCTCGCTTTTAGGAAATCTCTGCACTATGGGACTTCCTTTGGCAACACAGTTTTTCATTTTATCATCATGGGGGATTACCCCAATAACAGGATATTCTAAAATTTCTTCAATTTGTTTTAAATTAACATTATCTTTTGAGTCATTGTGTTTCGCAACAACAACGCCCAAAATTTGCTTCCTCATTTTATTTGCAATCTGGATAGTTTTCAAGGCATCAGTGATTGCCGGCATTTCAGGATTAGTAATAATCAATATTTGGTCAGCTGCATCTAATGACGCGTGAGTTTCTCTTCCAAGCCCTGCGCTCCCGTCTATGATTAAATAATCCATTAATCCTTCAATGTCGCTTAATGCATTTTTTAATTTCTCAGGCTTTACAGCAGACAGCTTGTTTACATTCAAATCACCGGGAATTACTTTAAGCCCAGACTTATGTGAATAGACAGCATCATTCAAATTTTTTTTATTATCGCTAAGAACATGATGAATTGTATTTGGCACAGCATGCACTCCTAAATATATCCCCACATTAGGAGTTGTAAAATTTCCATCCAGCACAGCGGTATTCTGCCCAAATTGATGCAGCGCCAGTCCTAGATTAATCGCTGATGTGGTTTTCCCAACTCCGCCTTTGCCAGACAAACATGTAATTACTTTAGTCATTTGACAATTTCCTCAACGCCTTTCACAAAATCCTCTGTTTTTCTGTAGTAAGTTTTTAAATCATCCATGTTAATCTCAGCAATTACCTCTCCTTTATCATCTATAGAAATTAATCTCAGTCCTTTTCTGAATTCATCTTTGGCTTCATGCTCCCCTTTCATTATCCTCAGCATAGAAATATAGAAATCGAGCATGTTGTTGATTGATTTGTCTTTTTTGAATTTATCCTTGAGCCATTCAACTTTAATCCTGTACGGCTTTGAATAATCAATTTGTTTTAATTTCTTTTTCGCTTCAAGCCATTTAAGAAGCTCATCCATGCAGACCTCAAGGGCGCTCATCAATCTAGTTATAACACTCAAAATCACGTCCCCTGTTCTTGTGTATTTTAAAGAAACGTAAATTAAGTGATCCGCTCTCTTCAATTCCTCTCTGGAATCATTCCCTTGTTCGTCTTCAAACATTTTTTAATACCTTATTAACCTTAAAAAGGAAAGTTTTTGTAGTTGATAAATATTTCTTTGCGTCATCTAAGGATACACTTCTCATTTTGTAGTTATCATAACATATAACAACCTTATTAGACCTTGTAAATTCAAGAGGTGCATCTTTTCTTTCTTCCAAAAACTTCTTCAAATCCACGATTAAACTCATTTCTTCATTGCTAAATCCGTATTTTTCAAACACTTTTTTAAACACGTCAAATCTAGATTCAAAATTATCAGCTAAAGGCATTATCCTCTTATACAGCCTTTCATATTCCAATATGGCATTCATCCCGTTAGTTAATGAATTACTAAGGTTTTCCAAAGCAGTTAATATTATCTTATGATCACGAACAACATTGAAAGTTACATAGACTAAATGATCCGCTGTTTTGAAAGAAGTCAATGCCTTCTTGTAAAAATCATCATGGGATTCCATAGCGAATAGTTATCACTTGGAAGTTTTTAAACGTTATCTTCTTCTAAGTCTAAAATCGTCTTGGCTATATCTCCGTTATTTTCCTCTAATTTTCCTCTAACTGTTTTTTCACTTTCCCCAGTCTGTTCAATTACTAATTCAACATCCTCTTCCTTGAATTTTTCTAAAGCTCTTTCTTCAATGTCGCCAGTTATCTGTATGGATTCCTGCCCCATCATGTTTACTTTCTGAACGCTCGGATTCCTAATAATTAATTCTTTATCATGGCATTTTATTATAACTTCTTCAGCTGGAATTTCTTCCTGCTTCATACCTAATTGCTTCATCATTTTCTGCATTTGTTGAGGGTTAACTTTTGGAAACATATAATAAAAGCAAGAAAAAACCTATATAAAACTAACTCTTTTAGGTTTAAACAAGGATTTAACTAATTATGAAAAATCTGAAAATCTCACAATCATGCAATTTCAGCTAAAATGCAGAAACAAGTAAAACACTATAACAATTGCTACAAAAACAATAAAATAATTGTTAGGTATATTTATTTTGCTTTTGTAATCGTCAAAATATCTTACCAATCCCCCCATTCCAGAAGGCATTTGGATTTTGTTGTCTGCCATGTTTTATTCTTAATTTAAGGACTTTATAAATTTAATGGATTCTGGCAGATTGTCCGTAGCGTCTATATCTTATCCTTTGTCTTAATTCTCCTAACGCTTTCTCTTTAATCTGCCTTACTCTTTCCTTGGTAATTCCAAACTCTTTTCCAATTCCTTCTAAAGTCATACGTTCATCTCTGTCAATCCCAAAGAAATAAGTCAAAACTTGAGCTTCTCTAGGTGATAAAGAAGATAGTAAACGTCTTACCTGTTCTCTCATGTCTTGTTCCATCATTTCATTCTCAGGAGTTTCCTGTTTTTCATCTTCAATCATTTCCCTTAGAGGAGTGCCTTCTAAAGAAAGTTCATCTAAAGAAACAGGCACTTTGCTTGCGCATAATAAATCCCGTACATAAGAAGATCTCAATTTCGCTTTCTCTGCAATTTCCTCTGCTGTCGGCTCTCTTCCATATTCCTGTCTTAATTCATTTGCAGTTCTTTGAATTTTATTTAACCTTTTAACATTATTTACTGGAATTCTAACCATTCTCGATTCATTAGCTAAAGCCTGCAAAATGCTCTGCCTAATCCACCATACAGCATAAGTAATAAATTTATAGCCTTTTGTTTCATCATATTTTCTTAAGGCACTCATTAAACCTTTATTGCCTTCAGCAATCAAATCATCTAATCTCATACCTCTGCCTTGATACTCTTTAGCTATTTTGACAACAAATCTCAAATTACCTTCAACTAATTTTTCAATAGCTTCTATATCTCCATTTCTAGCTCTTTCAGCATACCTAATCTCTTCTTCTCTAGTCAACAAACCTCTTTCATCAACTTCCCTTAAATAAACCTCAAGGGTACTTCCTCTGTTAGATCTTCGAGGTTTTCCATTTGATTTTGTTTGAGAAGGATAATCTCCTGTTTCATAATAAGTTGGCATGCAAAAACTGATAACTTAACTTTTATTAATTTATCCAAAATATTTTATAGAAATTGTAGGCAGCAATAAGCCGCGTTTTGTTGCCCTTTGATTATGCTTCACTTTTTCCGTGAACGCTTTTTCTCAAAAAGGGTTCTGACATTCAACTATGCGTCTTTACAGACTTGCACAAGCCAGGTCTCACCGTTTCATCGTATCTTATTGGTATATTCAGTTGGTTATCTCGCTTTTCTCACGAAAAACTTCGCAAACATCATCACACCAGTAAGCCGTGCCGTTTCTGCGTGGTTGCCTTCCATTTCTAGAACTCTTTTTCAAGAGTGGCTTTTTTTATGTGTGCGGACTTTCCTCAGCGAAACGCAAAAAATCTCCTTTGACAGAGATTCAATGATTTTAGTTTCTCCGATTGTCAGTTCTGCTGCCTACAAAGGATTATTGAATTTTTGGCTTTAAAAAACTATCTGAACAACTCAACAACCCACATTACTATAGTCTTGAAAAAACTAAAGTATTCCGGACTTTTTTTAATTTCCTCTATGGTAGTGTTGTTTGTAGCATTAACAGCTTCATTGGTTTTATTAACCGCCGCAGGTTTTTTAACTTCCTTTACTTCTTCAGGAAAACAATCTTTATTATCGCTGATTTCACAATCCTCGCAGTCCGCTTCAAGCCTTAATTCAGCATACGCAGGATTTATGCTTCTAACCTCTGCTAAAACCCCATTGACTCTTTTTTCTTCATCTTCATTAAGAATATATCTTTCATTATTAACGCATATTATGGCTTTCTCATCTTTATCATTAAAGTCAATCAAAGTAATATTGATATTTTCAATCACATAGTTTTGTCCTTTAGTCAGAGAAACAGTACTTGTTTTGGCTTGGACTAACGGCAAAAGTACAATCAATAATACCAGTAAAACATACTTTTTCATGCTTTATTTTTGCAAAGAAACCTTTAAATATTTATTTAAAAAAATTCAATCATGAACAATGTCGTTTCTTTAGGTATCTTGCTTATATTTATAGGATTTATTTTAATATTAGCTTCAAACTTATCAAATTCAAAAACAGAAGTAAAAACAGCAGGAGTGGCTTTCTTTGGCCCGATTCCATTGTTTGGATTTGGGAATGACAAGAAGTTATTGTATCTCTTATTTGGATTGGGAATTTTAATATTTATAATATTTGAACTATTGAAAAAATAAATTTGTACCTCTAATTAAGAATTTTCCATAATAAGCTCTAAAAACTCTGAAGGAGATAAAATTTTAATATCCTTATATCCTTTAATGGACAGTAAATCATCATCGCTTGATATAATAATTTTCACCTTAGCAGTAAGAGCCAACTCAAAAAATTTATTATCGTCTTTATCTCTGCAGACATTCACTTTATGTTTCGGAGTTATAATTTCCGCTAGTTGGGATAAAAGCAAAATAAACTCATTCTTCTTGTCAGAATCAATAAAATCAAATTTTGGCCTAAATAATACTTCTCTAACTTCTTCTAGAATTTCAGAGCTGGAAACAAGCTTAAATTTATTGCCCAGACACTCGTTCATCACCTTCTGTGGATTGCCACTCCATCCTAAAGCAGAAATTAAAGTGCTTGTATCAATCACAACCTTGATCATTTTGATTTTCTAACAGCTTTTATTTCTCTTTTTAAATCTTCTTTTGTAATCTTTTCTTTCGTAAATTCCTTAGTAAATTCTTTCATTAAAGATTTCATCCTGGATTTTATTTCTTCCTCCTGCAATCTTTTCATAATTATCGTATCTTTGTCATTTACCAAGACAAATTTATCCATCTGATTTAATCCCATTTCTTCTCTCATGCTTTTAGGTATGACCAATTGTCCCTTGCTTGATAAATTTACAACTTCTATCATATTAAACCTCCTTGTAAGTTCTAACTTACAGTAAGGCAAGACTTATTTATAAAGTTTTCGAAAGAAATCATTCTAAATCAACATTATTAAAGAAGTATAAGACATTAAAAAAGTATCGGAAACGCCGAGACTGGGATTTGAACCCAGACGCCCAAAGGGCCAAGCTTTATGGCCTTGCATAATTCCAGGCTTATTTACGAATTTTTGGTTAAAATCTCTTCCAAAAATATTCTGTGCAATACCAGATTATGCGATCCCGGCTTAATAATTTAGACTCTTATTGAGTTTTTTAAACTTTATGGAATGATTAAAACCGATTAACCTAGCATAATATTCTCTATCTTTTTTCTTTAAAATTCTCAACATATAATTTATATTCCAATTGTTATTTTTTGGTTTATAAGAATAAATTTTTGAAGTTATGTCAAATTCTTCTAATAAATCTCTTATTTGATTCATACCTTTCTGATTAACAGATTTAACGGAAATGTAATTTTTATGTACATAAGCTTCACAATCAAAAAATGCTCTTAACCATTCAATTTTATTTTTTGTAGAATTAAAAACAAAAGAAGGAATTTTCCAATTCATTTTCCCAAAGTTACAATAACTCAACAAATCAAGGACCACAGGTTTAGAATCAAGGGTAATAAAAAAATAATTATTTTTTTTAATAATTTTAGGTCTTTTATTATAAACTTTCAAAAGAGCTTCTTCAAAGGATTTAACCAAAGAAATATGGTCTGGAAAAAACCTAATAGTATTATGTCTACAAGTAAGTCCGTTATCAGATAAAATATTTCCATCTCCAGCAAGAAAAGCACAAATTCTTGATTTCAAATCTGAAAATCTATTCTCTTGATTTTTAATGTAATCAACATCAGCTTTGTGTTTTCTATTCCATCTAATTAAAACATTATTCCTATTTCTTTCTGAAACATCCATATAATGGTAAAGAATTAAAAGTATATAATAATTACTATATTGTGCAATACAATTATCAAAAATTATTTAAAGCGAAAAATCAAAAGCCAATTATGAAAAAGAGGGGACATCTTCTTCCAAGAATTTTAAAAGTAATCCCGGAAGTAAAACAAGGGTTAGTAACTTCAATTATTCTAAGCACGATATATGAAGCAATAAAATTAATCCCGGTAATTTTAATTAAATTATTAATAGATTCAGTAATAGGCACTACAACGGTATCAAATTTAACATGGATTATCGTAGGAATGCTTGGAGTTTATCTTTTCTCAAACATATTTGACTATTTCGGAGACATATGGTCTCACAGGCAGTCTCTTGAATATGAAACAAGCATCTTGAAGAAAGCAGAGAAAAAACTTTTAGCTTTGCATATGGGCTATCATGAAAAATACAACCCGGGGTTATATGTCTCAAGAATAAACAGAGGAGCTTCAAAATTAACAGAGTTAGTATGGTTCTTCTTCAACGAATTCATTCCTACAATAATCCAATTAATACTGACAACAATATTATTATTTTTCGAGCAGTGGATTATCGCCGTAATATTTTTGGCATTCAGCTCATTAATATTCTTAATAATAAACAGCACGGCAAAAAAAGTCCAGCCATTGAGAAGAATTTATTTAAAAAAGCATGAAGAAGCTTTCAGCGAACTGGGGCAGAGCATAAGCAACATAGCAACTGTTAAAGATTACGCGCAGGAGAAAATGGAATTTCATATTTATTCCTCATTATTGGGGGAATTTTTCCTATCTTCAATGAAAAGAATGAGATTTGAATTAAAAAGAGTTTTAGGAAGAGACATGATAATAACTTTAGGAAGGATAATCACGTTGACTGTAACAAGCTACATGGTAATAAAAGGAAACTTGTCAGCAGGCAGCTTGATTTTAGTATACACTTTGTCGGAAAAAGCATTCATTTCAGTATTCAGATTAGGAAGAATTTACACCCACGTCGGAGATTCCATAGAATCAATCCATCGTTTGTCAGACTTATTGGATGAAAAAATCTTGATAAAAGACAAGGAAAACCCAATTAAAATAAAGAAACTAGATGGAAAAATAGAGTTCAAGGACGTTTCTTTCAAATACAGCAAAAGAACTCCCTGGGTTTTAAGAAATGTCAGCTTTACAATAGCTCCAAAGAAAGTAGTTGCTTTAGTTGGAAAATCAGGAGGAGGAAAGTCAAGCATAATAAAATTGATAATGCGCCAGTATGATGTCACAAAGGGAGCAGTTTTGATTGATAATAATGATGTAAGAAATTATTTGTCAGAAGATTTTAAGAGAAGAATTGCAATAGTGTCTCAAAATGTGGAAATTTTCAACAGGACAATACGGGAAAACATTTCTTTTTCAAAGCCTAATGCTTCATTCAAGGAAATTGTAAAATCAGCTAAATTAGCCCACGCTCACGAATTCATAAAAGAATTCCCGGACGGCTACAGCACAAGAGTGGGAAAAGAAGGAGTAAAATTAAGCGGAGGCCAGAAGCAGAGGTTAAGCATTGCAAGAGCTTTACTATCCAACCCAGATATTTTAATATTTGATGAAGCAACTTCTTCTTTAGATTCAGAATCAGAAAAATTAATCCAGGAAGCTTTATTCTCAATAGTAGGGCAAAAGACAATGATGATCATAGCTCACAGGCTGTCAACAATAGAGCACGCAGATGAAATACTTGTTTTAAGCAAGGGAAAAATAGTGGAAAAAGGAACTTATAATAATCTAGTCAAAAATAACGGAATTTTCAAAAAAATGGTAAGGCTTCAAAGAATGAGAATTTAATCCATCATTTCAATCTGTACTGAGACGCTCTCAGGAATAGGCACTCTCATAACCAATCTTAAAGCTCTTTCATCAACACCCAAGTCAATTAATCTCTTATGCACTCTCATTTCATATCTTTCAAAACTCGCCTTGCCTTCTCCGTCAGGGCTTTTTCTTGTAGTTAATTTCATTTTTTTAGTAGGTAAAGTTATAGGTCCAGCCATCTTAACTTTAGTTTTGTCAGCGATTTCTTTGATAGCGCCGCAGATTTCATTAAGTTGGCTTATATTCGCGCTTGCTAAACTTATTCTTGCTTTTGGCATTTTTAAAACTAGAAAATAAGGATTTATAAAACTTTAGTTTCTTTGGATAAATAGTCATAAAATTCTTTACTTTTTACACAAGAACCATTTAACATATCATTCAAAGATTATAATTCGCTTAAATCTCTTTTTGTTTCTCTCTAAATGTTTTTACTATTTTCTTTCTAAATTTATAAGTATCAGCCCACATTGCATACCCGAACCATCCTTCTAAGCTGTTAAATAAATCATCAAAAGTACAGCAACCACTTTCACAGAATTCAAGTTTTTCATTGAAAGTTCTATTAAATTTTCTTAGATTGCTTTTTCTTAATAGCTTATGATGATAGAAAATTCTATATCCTAAAAAAGTAATCCCATTTCTTAAAGGAAGAATATTTGATTTTGTAGGATGTAATTCTAATCTTAAATAAATTAAATATTTACTAATTTTATCTTTATATTCTAATAATTTTTCTTTATTTTCATGCAAAATAACAAAATCATCAACATATCTAATATAATATTTTGCTTTAAGCTTATGTTTTACAAATTGGTCTAATTCATTCAAATAAACATTGGCAAAGAACTGAGAGGTTAGATTTCCTAAAGGCATTCCTTTTCCTTTGATGGGGGTTTCAAAATTATTCAAAATTTGTTTTATCAGTTTTATTGCATTCTCATCTTTTATTTTTCTTTCAATTATTTCCAATAATCTTTCATGGTCAACAGTATCAAAGTAATGTTTTATATCTGACTTTAAGCAATAGCCTTTTACTAGATTATTATTTTTTGCATTTCCTATTAACGTTCCATTCTTGGAAGCTTTTCTCTTGAACTTGTCAAATCTTTGAACTGCTCTTAATGTTCCCTTATTTTTTCTTGAAGCATGAGAATCGTAAATAAATCTCTTGTCAAAAATTGGCTCTAAAATATTTATTAATGCGTGATAAACAACTCTATCTCTAAATGAGGAAGCGTGAATTGTCCTTGTCTTAGGATCTCTTACAATGAATCTTTTTAATTGATGAGGTTTGTAAGAAAAAGATTTTAATTCAAATTGTAGCTTTTTTAATTCTGCTTCCAAATTATCTTCAAATTCAATAACATAAGGATAAAAGGATTTTCCTTTTTTTGCTTTTTTGAACGCCCTTTCAAGGTTTCTATATGAACAAATCTTTTGATATAAATTATTGTAAGTTTTCATTTTAAAATATGCCCCAGATATATGGATTATTCTGCCGGACTCATTCGAGTTAAGCAAATCATCGTTCCTGGCATTAAGCCTGTTAGACCTGTTACGATAAACCCTACGAAGCCCGGGAGGTAGCTTATCTATAATTAAATTTCACCACAGCTTTAACATTCGCAAAAGAGCTTCCCACACATCTTTTAAAGCTACTAGATATTGCTGTTGCATTTTATTTACATCTTAACTGTAATTTATAGACAAGCATGTAATCCATTCTGTTGAATCTCATTGATCTTACTTAGGAGTAGATCTCCAAACAACAAACTAGGACAAAAATATGAAAAGAAAAGGATTAAAATAGCTTACTAAAAAATTTTCAGCGCACCCTTCGGGCATAAAATTGTACCCTGCCGGACTCACTCGAGTAAAGCAAATCACCGTCCCAGGCAATAAGCCCGTAAGACCTGCTACGACAAACCCTACGAAGCCCGTCTTGCTCGTCTGGAACATAGATTTGAATTCCAGAATCTGATTCTATGAATTTTCCATTATTGAAAGCTATCCTGCAGTTTTTTGTGAATAATGGTTGTTCTTCATATCTTCTGAAATCAGAATCTGTTAATGTAAAACCTTGTTCATTGTCTGCTTTTCTAACACCTAGATTATAGACTATATGCGGAACTGTAATTGAAGGCTTTCCTATTAATCTTAAAACTTCCTGCCTTCTGTCTCCATTTACTCCTTGATTATGGTAGATTGCAACTGCATTTGTGTCTGCATACGTAGAATCTCGCTCTGGAATATTGCCCCAGTTTTGGACTACCTCTTCTGGAGATAGCAAACCTGCATTGTGATTTTGCAGCAAATAAAGGTTATAAAAAAGCGCTCTTGGTGTATTTAAATATGTGATTGGCTGATTGTCTTTATATTTTGTTTTGTCTTCTATTCTTGTTCCTTTGAACTCTTTGTTCATTGCTTCTAAAACCTGCTTTCCTAAATCATTGTAAATCAGAGTTTGTATCTGCCCTTCTGGAATAGATTGAGCTGAATTTGTTTCTGGCTCTTGCTGTTCTGGCTCTTTCTGTCCTTTCTGTCCTTGCTGCTTGTACTGCTCGAGCAGTTCAAATATGTCTTTAGCTGGTCTTGTGTCTGGGTTGAACCTTGTTCTTGTTTTGTCTGTCAGTATTGATTTCATTTTTTTAGCTGCCCCTGATTATTTTATCTGTTAAGTCTATGACTCTTTGAGGAATTCCTTTTCCATTCTGCGCTACAACAACCTCTAAATTTGCTTTTCTTAAATCCTGGACTGTTTGATTACCTTCTTCAGTTCCCATGTGCAGATGCACGTAATTATGTTTCCCGGCATTTCTAATAAACTCTTCTCTTATATCCCTCCAATTTTGAATCTCTCCGTCCCCAATTGTATAAACAAGATTTCCTTCTCCTTCAAAAAAAGTTTTTATTTTATCTAAATCCAATATTGTTGAGCTTCCAAAAGCAGGATTAAATAATGAGTCTAAAACATTTTTATAGCCGTTTACAACATTTGTTTCATCTGAGAAAAATGCTGAGCTAATGCTATTTTGATCAAGCAAGTGATTTCTCCTGAAGTATTCAAATATTCCTAATTGCGTCAAGACAGCCCAATGATATTTTGAATTATCCCCCCATGGAATTATCGAAGCATTTCCAATATTCCCCCCTCCATTAATATCTTTCTTCATGCTTGGAGAGCAGTCTACAATGCCAAATTTTATTTGGGGGAAGCCTTTAGGAGATGTTTTTACACTTACAGGGATATCAAGATGGTATCTTTTCTTTCTTAATTCTACCTCTCCTTTTTCATTAATGCCAAACCTTATATGCCTAAAACTGTCTCTTTCCTCATCAAATTCTCTTTCACCATACCATGATATTGGGAAGGATTTTGGATCTGTATATTCCTCTGCCTTTATTTCAATCTGCTCTGCAAGCCCTTCATATACCAATTCTAATGATTCTCTATTTCCTATCCATGATGGGGCTTTTTCACCTTGTTTATGAGATTTCATAACTTTTCCTTTCTTGAATTTTCTCGAATTTCTTTCTTTTTTAAAAGGGTTTCCCTGTTCTGAAGCATCTTCTGACTCTCTTCCCAGAGTGCCTGCGCCAGAATGATTCAATGTCGGCAATGCATAACTTGGCTGCACTAATTTTGAAAAATGCTTGGCATATAGTCTTGAAATTTCCCCCCAATTATTTTCATCCAAAACATAGCTTTTAACTCCTTCCCTGTCTATTGTTGGGACTTCCTGTTCTTTCCTATCTATCCACACTTTTTTTTCTCTTCTAGTTATAGGATTTTTCCTTATTTCTGTCCTTGATCTTGTATATGTTCTTGCTGTGGTCCTGAAACTTCCATTATTTAATTCTCCTAAGAATCCATCTAAAGCTTCTTTGACTTTTTCTGAATTGCTATAGAATTTATTTAATCTCTTTTTCTGTTCTTTTGTCCCCCATAAAAGCATATTCAGCTTCACATGCGCTTCATAGAAATCTGTAAATTTTTTATCTTCTATACTTCTTCCAATGTCTTCAAAAAATGAAACAATCCCATCTAAAGATCTTCCGGCATTCGCTCTTAAGTCTCTATGAAGAATTGAGTCCTGCAAGCCGTTTATTATATATTCCACATCTTCACTTGAAAATCCCTGCTCTGATAGAATTCCATACATCGGAACAAAAAATAAATCATAATCCTTGTCTACATTTTGGGGGCAGCCTATGCAACCCTTATACTGATGATGATTAATTTCATGCGGAATTGCATCTCCTGAAACTTCTAAAACTTTTTCTTCTTCAATACTTGGGCTGTAGGTAAAATTAATCCCCTTTGACTCTAATGAAGTGCATGCCATAAAATTTCCTCTAGGCAGGTATCTCTCATGAACTTCTAAAGTTCCATTTAAACCAGAAGCCCTTATTTCTTCTATTCCCTTTCCATAAACTCTGTCTTTTAATGTCATTTTTTTCAGCGCACCCTTCGGGCATAAAATTGTACCCTGCCGGACCCACCCGAGAAAAGCAAATCATCGAACCTGGCAATAAGCCTGAGAGACCAGTAACGAAAAACCCTACGAAGCCCGTCTTGCTCGTCTGGAACATAGATTTGAATTCCAGAATCTGATTCTA